>OLGM01000132.1_pt1 | contig 54454 bp, 65 predicted proteins | sample 1606001 | NCBI WGS metagenome assembly OLGM01 (sample SAMN03283294) | human gut metagenome | biome: human-associated habitat; material: feces | host: Homo sapiens | place: Peru | collected 2012
GGTTCAAGCGAAGAGGGCAGTATAAACCTTATAAATTCTCCGCCACATAATACTAATGCTTTCTTTTCTTCCACTTTTATCGCTCCTCTTTTTTCTAATTTTATATCACAACTAAACAGAATTTACAAGAAAATTAAAAAGAATGTAGAAATTTCTTCCACATTCTTTTTTACTTACTATTTCCACGCCTCCAATTCATCCATCACATCAATCACGCGAGCTAAGATAGCAGCATAAACTACGGTTAAACCATATGCAGTTTTAGTTATAGTATCTTCCGAACAAATCTGAAATACACTGTTTCCAATAATCCAAATAGTCAATCCACTTAGAATAATTCCCCAAAAACAAGTTATTGCAAACCAGAAAAAGCATATTGGTATCACTAGTCTCAGATTTTCTTCATATTCTTCCTTGAAATATCTTCTTACCGCTGCATAAGTTACTGTAAAAATAAATGCCGTTGAAAGCATTTGCCTTATTGGATCCAAATATATATTAAATCCAATAACTGTTGCTACTAAAATGTTGACAACAAAAATCAAAACAATAACAAATTTGTGCCGAGTCGGAATCATAGTAAGTACCTCCTAACTTCCGTAAGATATTTGCATTATACCACAATTTTACATAATATGCAAACTAATCCTCTAATTCTTTCCAAATAATATGATCTGAATTTAATGTTTTTTTAACATCTATAATCCTTTGATTTTCTGAACCTCTAAACCTTAGTGATAAATTTTTTTTATCTTCTTTAAATTCTCCGTCTACTAATACATCTAAATTATCAATTATTTGCTTTGTTGTATCAAATTTTTTGTACATTTTTTCCATTACTTCTTTTTCAAAATCAAAACCTGTAAAGCACCAAATACTCTTGTTTGGGTACCTTTGTTTAACTTGGCTTATAAGATTTGCAACCTCTTTTTGATTAATTGGGTCTAATGGCTCTCCTCCAAGTATTGTAATTCCATCAATGTACTCTTTGTCCATGGCATTTAATAAAGTATTTATTGTATCTTGGGTAAATTCCTTTCCATAGTTAAAATCCCAAGTTTCTGGATTAAAGCAACCTTTACAATGGTGGTTACATCCAGAAACATATAGTGAAACTCTAACTCCTGGTCCATTTGCTACATCATATGTTTTTATTGTTGCATATTTCATAATTTTCCTCCTACAAATGTAATACTCTTGCTTTTATCTCTTTTGTTTTTCCTTCATTCCAGAAATTTTCTCCTAAATATCCGCAAGTTCTTCTTGTTACATTCATTTTACTATGGTCTTTGTTTCCACATTGTGGGCATTCCCATTCATTGTTATCATTTATAATTATTTCTCCATCAAACCCACAAACATGGCAGTAATCTGATTTTGTGTTAAATTCAGCATATTGTATATTATCATATATAAATTTTACAATTTCCTCCAATGCTTTTAAATTGTTTTTCATATTTGGTATTTCAACATATGATATAGCTCCACCAGAAGAAATTTTTTGGAATTCACTTTCAAATGATAATTTATCAAATGCAGATATTTTTTCTCTAACATCAACATGATATGAGTTTGTGTAATATCCTTTGTCTGTTATGTCTTTTATTTCTCCAAATCTTTCTTTATCAATTTTAGCAAATCTGTAACACAAACTTTCAGCCGGAGTTCCATATAATGCAAATCCTAAGCCAGATTCAGCTTTCCAGTCGTCTGTTGCTTTTCTTAATCTGTTCATAACTTTTACAGCAAATTCGTGTCCTTCTTCTGTTGTGTGTGATACACCTTTCATTATTTTAGTAACTTCATATAATCCAATATAACCTAATGATAATGTAGAATATCCGCCTTTTAATAGCTTGTCTATTTTTTCTCCTTGTTTTAGTCTTGCAATCGCACCATATCTCCAATGAACAGGGCTTGTATCTGCTACTGTTCCAAGTAAAGCATAATGTCTGCACATTAATGCTTCATGGCATAATTCTAGTCTTTCGTCCATTAGTTTCCAGAATTTTTCTTCGTCTCCATCTGCCACAATTCCGATTTGTGGAAGGTTTATACTTACAACACCTTGATTAAATCTTCCTTCAAATTTGTAATTTCCGTTTTCGTCTTTCCAAGGAGATAAAAAGCTTCTACATCCCATTGGTGAAAATACATTTCCTTCATAGTTTTCACGCATTTTTTTAGCAGATATATAATCTGGGTATAATCTTTTTGAAGAACATTTTACTGCAAGTTTTGTTAAATAATCATATTTACCACCTTTTAGGCAGTTATGTTCGTCTAAAACATACACTAATTTAGGAAATGCAGGTGTTACATATACGCCTTTCTCATTTTTTATACCTTGATATCTTTGTTTTAATATTTCCTCTATTATCATTGCATTTTCTTCTATGTATGGGTCGTTCTTTTCAAGGTTTAGGAATAATGTTACAAAAGGAGATTGTCCATTTGTAGTCATTAGTGTATTTATTTGATATTGTATTGTTTGCACACCAGAGGCAAGTTCTGATTTTAATCTTAATTTTGCAATATCTATTATCATTTCTTCTGATAATTTTCCTTCATATTGCTCATGTAATTCTTTTTTGAACTTTTCAAAACTTTTTCTTAGATATTTTCCTAAATGTTTTATCTCAACAGATTGTCCTCCATATTGACCACTTGCTACTGCTGCAATTATTTGTGTTGTAACAGTACACGCAACTTGGAAGCTCTTTGGGCTTTCTATCATTTTGCCATTCATTACAGTTCCGTTGTCTAACATATCTCCTAAGTTTATTAAACAGCAATTAAATATTGGTTGTAAGAAATAATCAGCATCATGGAAATGTAAAACTCCTTCTTCGTGTGCTTTGCTTATTTTTTCTGGTAATAAAATTCTTTTTGTTAAATCTTTTGAAACTTCTCCTGCTATTAAATCTCTTTGTGTTGAAGCTATTATTGCATTTTTATTAGAATTTTCTTCCATAAGCTCTTTATTTGTATTTTTTATAAGCCCTAAAATAGACTCGTCTGTTGTATTTTTCTTTCTTACTAAGGCTCTTGTATATCTATATACAATATATTTTTTGGCTAACTCAAATTTTTTGAAATCCATCAATTTTTCTTCTATTATGTCTTGAATATCTTCTACTAATATTCTTTTTTTATCTAATTCTTCAATATATTTTGTAATCTCTTTTATTTGTTCTTTTGTCGCTCTTTCTCTTGGTCTTACCTCTTTATTTGCCTTTTCAATTGCTATTTCAATTTTTTCTCTGTTATATTCAACTGCTCTTCCATCTCTTTTTATAATTTTCACTACTTATTCCCCCTCGTTTTTTGATTATGAACTTATTATATCTTATATTTATTATTTTTCTGTTGCAATTGCAACATAATTTGTACAGTAGATGTATTTCTATTCCGGCTCTAATGAAAATAATTTTTATTTATTTTTTCAAACTAATTATGTAATTTAAGTTGTATTTTATGTTATCTTTGTATATAATATTTATTGAAAGGTGGTATGTATGGAATCTAACGAAATAGCTATAAATTACATAAAAAACTTATGTTCCTCTTGTCCTAAAATTCAAGCAAAAACATTTCAAAGAGGAAATATAATAACTACCTATATAGAAAAAAGAAATCAATTTTGTATACTACTAGAAGGAGAAGCAGATTTGGTACGTTATGACTTTAATGGAAACAAAACCATTATTGAACATTTAATGAAAAATGACATTTTTGGCGAAACATTTTCTAATGTTACAAATAACAATGAATTATCTGTTGTTGCAAGAAGCAAATGTTTTGTTCTTCAATTTGATTATGACGAAATTCAAACTCCATGTCAAAAAAACTGTACTAATCATACTAATTTGTATAGTAATATAGTACAGCTTATTTTAAACAAAACAATTAGCCAAAATACCAGAATTGAAATGCTTACAAAACGTAGTATAAGAGAAAAACTTTTATCTTATTTTGGTATTCTATCTTCTCATAAATTTAGCAAAACATTTACTTTGCCCTTTTCATTAACAGACCTCTCAGATTATTTAAGTGTTGACCGTAGTGCAATGATGCGTGAGCTTAAACTATTGCAAGAAGATGGTTTTATTGTGAGAGATGGAAATAAAATCACTTTACTTATTTATTAATTTTGCATTAAATAGGCTTTCATAAATTCGTTTAAATCCCCATTCATTACTTTTTCTACATTACCGGTTTCATAACCAGTTCTATGGTCTTTTACCATACTGTATGGATGGAAAACATATGAACGAATTTGACTTCCCCACGCAATGTCTTTTTGCACACCTTTTAAATCCTCAATTTTTTCTTTGTGTTCTTTTTCTTTTAAATCTAATAATTTAGATTTAAGCATTTTCATTGCAGTTTCTCTATTTTGTATTTGTGAACGTTCAGATTGACAACTAACAACAATATTTGTTGGAATATGTGTTATTCTTATTGCAGAATCAGTTTTATTTATATGCTGTCCCCCAGCACCAGAAGCCCTATATGTATCTACTCTCAAATCTTCTGGATTTATTTCAATTTCTATATCTTCTGTTATTTCTGGCAAAACCTCAACAGATGCAAATGATGTATGGCGTCTACCTCCGCTATCAAAAGGCGAAATTCTAATTAATCTATGAACACCCATTTCGCTCTTTAAATATCCATAAGCATTTTCTCCTGAAATAAGAGCTGTTACGCTTTTTATTCCCGCTTCGTCTCCTTCTAAATAATCTAATTCCTTTACAGAAAATCCATTCGAAATAGCCCATTTAGTATACATCCTATATAGCATCTCTGCCCAATCCTGAGACTCCGTTCCTCCTGCACCTGGGTGGAAAGTAATAATTGCATTATTTTTGTCATATTTTCCTGTAAACATTCTTTCAAGTTCCATATTCTCGATATTTTTTTCCAAATTATTTGTAGTCCTTCCAAGCTCTGTTGCTAGTTCTTCGTCATACTCCTCAATTAGCATATCATTTATCTCTATTGCATTTTCTAGTTCTTCTTTTACTTTCATATATGAATTTTTCTTTTTTTCTAATCTCTTAATTTCAGTTAACACCTTACTAGATTTATCAATATCACTCCAAAAACCATCTTGTAAACTTTGTTCATGTAATTCCTTTATCTTGCTCTCAATCCCAACTAGGTCAAAGAGAAACACCTACACTTTCCAATTTTTCTTTTAAATTTCTTAAAATCAATTTATTTTGCTCTAAATCTATCATTTATTTAACACCTCATTTTCGTTTTGTATTATATCTTAATTTTCCATTTTTTTCAATAGTTGTACTTGTATTTTACATAATATCATGATATAATTATGCTGTTAAATATTTTTATTTTTATAACTTTTGTTTTTCTTCAAGGAGGTTTTCATTATGCGTATGCAAAAGTTATGGTGTTCTTCTGAGGAGCCTTTTGATTTTATTCAATGGATTACAGAAAATCACCGGAAAGGAGTTCTACTAATTAGTGGAACTGAAATGATCGATTTTTTAACAACGAATTTAGATTTAATCTATTCTCCTTCGTTAGAAAACGACGAACTTGAATTCCAGAGTAAAGATTTTAAAATCAAATTATCTTTTACAACCATTTTGGGTGACGCAAATAGGTTATATTATTTGTTAGATTTCTTTCAAAATGCTGATGCTCGTCAACTCTATATGCCACCAGATAATCTGAAAAAAATCAAACATATCTATTTGATAAAATATCATAAAAAGAAATTTAGAAACCCAAAGTAAACTGGAATCTAAAAAAACTGACTACGCAATAAAGCATAGCCAGTTTTTTTATTTATTTAAAAGTAGTGTTCTTTCTTTTTTTATTTTCATATATTTATTAATTAGCCTTGTTCCTCCTAATATTACTGCTGATAAAGCTAACACTTGAATTGAATATGTAATTCCTTCTTTCCAGTCATCTCCACCTGTTACAAAATATCTAAACGATGGAACAATAGCAAATATGGTTAGATATGTAATAAATTTTTGCATATATTTATTCTGCCAGAAAATGGTTGGTAATAGCCATAATATATACCATTTTTGGAAATTTGATATTACAACAAATATAAACACAAGCATAAAGCAATTATATTTTGAAATTAGTTTTTCAAATTCTATATCTTTGGTAAATAAAAGTTTGATTAAACTTACACAATATACTAATAAGAAAATTGGAATTATCAAATTACTAATCAAAACAAAGGCTTGTCCATTATTGTTATAATTCATTAAAAATAGTAGTATAGATTGGCTATATTTAGTTCCTTGTACTAGCATATTTGTAAAAATAGTATAATCTCTGTAATATGGCAAATACAACAATCCCACAATTCCTATAATGCTAAGTCCAGAAATTATACAATAGGCAAATCTTTTAGGAATGCTTTTATCTTTGTACATATAAATTAGTATAAAAGGTACAATTAGCACTGTACTATATTTTATAGCAATTGATAAAGCCAAGAATAGAATTGCAAATGTTTTACTATTTAATTTTAAAAGAAAATATAATGCTAATAAAATAAATAATACTAAATATATATCATTATGTACATTGCTTAAAAATTCAATTAGAACTAATGGATTTAGTCCATATAACAATGTATACTTTAAGTCTTTTGTTATTTTATATATCAAATAGCAATTAAACAGATGTACTAATAATGCCATTATTTTGAATATAAACAATGCAAGTGTTACATTTCCAAATGAAAATGAAATAAACACCTTTGCTAAGCTATTCCATAAAGGTCCATAAACACTTGTGGTATTTCTCCAAACGCCAGTATTATTTAATATTTCATCATTTATTCCATTATCTTGCAAATCTTGTACAGTTGTATAATACGGATTTTGATTATACTTAGAATTTAGCCAAGCATCTCCAATATAATAATATATATCAGAACTCAAAAATGGCAATATTAGCATAAAAAGTAATGATATTATAGCAATAAAAATTATTACATTTTTTACACTCTTAAAACATTCTTTGTTCTTTTTTAATAATACCAAATAGATTATGCTATATAAAAGCAATAACCCTATTACAACAATCCCCTCAATAGTACCTCTATTTTCTCCTCCATAACCATTTAATGAATATGTATAATATGAATCAAATTGGTCTACAGTATTATTATTTATTAAATACATCAATGAAGGCACACATAATAGCACAGTAATGATTATTACCAAAGTTTTTAGTATTGTATTTTTCATGATTTTTCTCCCCTTATGTTTTGTACAATTTTTATATTCTTAAAAAAACCCTACTTATTACATAAGTTTAATAAGCAGGGTTTCTTTCATTTTATCAGTTTTTTACATATTCTATTTATTTCTACCACAACAATTTTTGTACTTCTTTCCGTGATCCGGCATGGGCAGGGTTGATTGCGACCTATTTTGGGTCCGTCGTTTACTATTGGGTCGTGCACTATGCTTGTTTGTCTTGGAGCCACTTTGTCTATTCCGGCTTCTTGTAGTCCTTCGCCTGTTATTGTTACTGTTTGCTCTCTTTTTGCATTTTCTTTTCTTTGAAGATGTAGCATTATTTTTACAACATCTAGCTTAATATCAGCTATCATTTGATCAAACATTTCAAATCCTTCTATTCTGTATTGAACAACAGGGTCTTTTTGACCATATGCACGTAGACCAATACCGTTTTTTAATTCTTCCATATTGTCAATGTGGTCCATCCATTTGTTGTCTACAACTTTAAGCATTACTATTCTTTCTAATTCTCTTAGCTCTGGTGAGCCAATATCTTTTTCTTTTTCTTCATACATATTGTGTGCTTTTTCTGATAATTCAGATGTTAATTTTTCTATATCAACAACTTTATCATTTAAAGCTTCAACAGCACCTATGTTTAGGTTAGTTCTTATATCTGCAAGTAAAGCTTCTTTATTTAGATGTTTCATATTTTCAAGTCCAGCTGTATGTGTATCTATTATCATTTCAATTGCAGAATCAATCATACTTAATATACTGTGTTTTATATCTTCTCCATCTAGAACTTGTTTTCTTTGGTCATAAATAATTGTTCTTTGTGCATTCATAACATCATCATATTGAAGTACATTTTTTCTTATTGAGAAGTTTCTACCTTCTACTTTTTTCTGTGCACTTTCTACCGCATTTGTTAATATTCTCATTTGAAGTGGTAAGTTCTCGTCTGCACCTAATTTGTTGTATACATTAGTTACCATATCTCCACCGAATATCTTCATTAAATCGTCATCTAGTGCAATATAGAATCTTGTTTCACCTGGATCACCTTGACGACCACTACGTCCACGTAACTGGTTATCAATTCTTCTTGATTCATGTCTTTCTGTACCTAGTATTTTTAAACCACCAGCTGCAACAACCTTTTCTTTTTCTTCTTTTATTATCTCATCATGTTTTTTTACTAATTCTTTGTATTTTGTTCTTGCATCTAATATTTCTTGGTTTTCTGTTTCATTAAAAGCAGTTGCCATATTTATTAAATCTTCTGACATTCCAGCTTTTCTCATTTCTTGTTTTGCTAAATATTCGCTATTACCACCAAGCATAATATCAGTACCACGACCAGCCATGTTTGTTGCAATTGTAACTGCTCCTAATTTACCAGCTTGTGCAATAATTTGAGCTTCTTTTTCGTGTTGTTTAGCATTCAATACTTGATGTGGTATTCCTTCTTTTTTCAAAATATTGCTTAATTTCTCAGACTTTTCAATAGAAACTGTACCAACTAGAACTGGTTGTCCCTTACTATGGCTTTCTTTGATATCTTCTACTACTGCTCTAAATTTAGCATTTTCATTTTTGTATATAATGTCATTTTGGTCTTTTCTTATTAGTGGTTTATTTGTTGGTATTTCTACAACATCCAAATTGTAAATTTCATTAAATTCGTCTTCTTCTGTCATAGCTGTACCTGTCATACCAGACAATTTTTCATACATTCTAAAATAATTTTGGAATGTAATTGTTGCAAGTGTTTTTGATTCATTAGCTATTTTAACATGCTCTTTTGCTTCAATAGCTTGATGTAAACCATTATTGTATCTTCTTCCATACATAATTCTTCCTGTAAACTCGTCAACAATAAGAACTTCTCCATCTTTTACGATATAATCTATATCTTTTTTCATTATTCCATGTGCTCTTAAAGCTTGATTTACGTGGTGAACAATACTTGAATTTTCTAAGTCATTGAAGTTTTCTAGCTTAAATTCTTCCTCTGCCTTTTTAATACCTTTTTGTGTTAAAGAAGCTGATTTCGCTTTTAAATCTACAACATAATCATATTTTTCATTATCTTCTAATTGTTCTTGATTTTTTACATCTTCTTCAACTAATACTTTTGGTGTTAATTTTTTTACAAAATCATTTGCCTTTTTATACAAATCAGAAGACTCATTTGATGTACCAGATATAATAAGTGGTGTACGAGCCTCGTCGATTAAAATACTATCGATTTCGTCAACAATAGCATAATGAAGTGGTCTTTGTACCATATCTTTTTTGTATATAACCATATTATCTCTTAAATAATCAAATCCAAACTCATTATTAGTACCATAAGTAATATCAGCAGCATATGCTTTTTTCTTCTCAGCAGGTTCCATTCCACTTATAGCAAGTCCAACAGATAAACCTAAGAAACGATATAATTTACCCATCCACTCACTATCTCTTTTAGCCAAGTAATCATTAACCGTAACAACATGTACACCTTTACCTGTTAAAGCATTCAAATAAACAGGAAGTGTAGCAACCAATGTTTTACCTTCACCGGTCTTCATTTCAGCAATTCTACCTTGATGTAAAATAATACCACCAATCAATTGCACATCAAAATGTCTCATACCCAAAACTCTTTTAGAAGCCTCTCTAACAACAGCAAAAGCCTCTGGTAAAATACTATCCAAATCTTCGCCTTTTGCCAATCTATCCTTAAACTCAGCAGTCTTAGCAGTCAACTCTTTATCAGTCAACTTTTCCATATCAGGTTCCAATTTATTTATTTTCTCAACAATTGGTCTAGTTCTCTTAACTTCTCTTTCACTGTAACTCTTAAAAATTTTGCCCACTTTAAATTCCTCCTAAATTTTATATCAAATTATCCATACTATATCACTAAATTCAATTAAATTCAATAGTTTTTAAACGATTTACTCCATTTAGTTTCATTTTTTCATTTTTTCAAATTACAGAGTAGTAAAAAAGAGTTGGACTATAAAATTTATGCAATGACGAATGTGCCGCGGAGTAACCGTACGAAATCTTAATTAAAGATTATGAGGGAGCGAAGGCTTCGGAGAGGCTCGTAAGATTTAATTTAGATTTCGTAGGTTACGCAGCAAGCCGAGGAATGAAATGAATTTTATAGTCCAACTCTTTTTTACGGTCCAACTTAAATCACACAAAAAAGCAAAAAAATAAAAAGTGCAAATCGCACTTTTTATTTTTGTCCACCCTATACTAATTGAAGAATAGCAACCTCAGCTGCATCTCCCTTTCTAGGACCAGCTTTTAAAATTCTAGTATATCCGCCTACTCTATCTGAATACTTTTCAGCTATTTCACCAAATAATTTTGCAGGTAAATCAATATTCTTACCATCACTATCAGTTACTTTATTTAACTTTCTCATGATTTTTCTTCTAGCATTTAATCTAGAAGGTCTATCTTTTTGTCTAGACTCAGTTGTTTCTTCTTTAACAACTTTTAAATATTCTTTACCATTTTTGCTTTTTACTAATTCTGTTACTTTTCTTCCATCAGCATCTAATTTAGCTTTTACAACTTTTACATCAACCATATCATAATTATCTTTTTCTTTTATAGCTAATGCTATTATACTATCAGCTATTGCCTTTACTTCTTTGGCTCTGGCCTCAGTTGTTTCAATTTTACCATATAGTATTAAATCTGTTGTTAAACCTTTTAACATTGCTAATCTTTGATCAGTAGTTCTACCAAGTTTTCTATTTCTAGCCAATTTGTTCACCTTCCCTTTTTGTTATTTTTATTATTCTTCGTCCTCAGCGAATTCTAGGTCTAATGAATGTAATTTATTTATTACTTCATCTAATGATTTCTTTCCTAGATTTCTAACTTTCATCATATCTGCTTCTGATTTATTTGCTAAATCTTGTACTGTTGTTATTCCAGCTCTTTTTAAACAGTTATATGATCTTACAGACAATTCCAATTCTTCTATTGGCATCTCTAAAATTTTCTCTTTTTTAGATTCTTCTTTTTCAACCATTACTTGTGTATGCTTTGCAGTTTCTGATAAATCTATAAATAATTCCAAGTGACCTGTCATTACTTTTGCAGCTAAGCTTAAAGCTTCATATGGTTTCAAACTTCCGTCTGTCCATACATCTATTGTTAATTTATCAAAATCAACTCTTTGCCCAACTCTAGTGTTTTCAACTGAATAATTTACTTTTTTTACCGGAGTAAAAATTGAATCTATTGGAAGAACATTTAATGCTTGATTTTCCTTTTTGTTCTTGTCTGCTGTGTTGTATCCTCTACCTCTTCCAGCAGTCATTTCCATTTTAAAATGTCCACCCTCTGCTACGGTTGCTATATGTAAGTCTCCATTTAAAACTTCAACTGTACCATCTGTTATTATATCTTTTGCAGTTACTTCTCCTGGTCCTTTAAAGTCTATTCTTAATACTTTATCTTCATTGTCGTTTGATTTTAGTCTTACACTTTTTAAATTAACTATAAGTTCTGGAACGTCTTCTACAACATCTGGTATTGTTGCAAATTCATGAACTACCCCATCAATTTTAATACTTGTTATTGCAGTACCTGGTAAAGATGATAATAGTATTCTTCTTAATGAATTTCCTATTGTCATACCATATCCTCTTTCTAATGGTTGACATTCAAAACGTGCATAGTTATGTTCATTATCAACTTCTAAGCATTCAATATTTGGTTTCTCAAATTCAATCATCATTTATCTCCTATCTTGTAATTAAAATATATTTTCGTATATTTATTATTACAATTTTTAATTTATAGATTCTATTTAGAGTATAATTCAACGATTAAGTGTTCTGCAACTGGAATATCTATATCTTCTCTTGCAGCTAATCTTACTACTTTTCCACTTAATGTTTTGTTATCTTTTTCTAACCATTCTGGAACTGGTCTTGTTGCATTTTCTTCTGCATTAGCTTTTATTGTTTTGTTGTCTTTTCTAATTTCTCTTACTGATATTACATCTCCTGGTTTTACTAGATATGATGGAATATCAACTTTTTTACCATTAACATCAAATTGTCCGTGGTTTACTAATTGTCTAGCTTGTGCTCTTGAACTTCCATATCCTAATCTATATACTACATTATCTAATCTGCTTTCTAGAATTTGTAGTAAGCATTCACCTGTAATTCCTTTTTTATTTTCTGCCATTTCAAAATATTTTCTGAATTGTTTTTCTCCAACTCCATAATATGACTTTGTTTTTTGTTTTTCTCTTAATTGTGTTCCGTATTCAGAAAGTTTCTTCTTTTTTTGTCCGTGTTGTCCTGGTCCATAGTTTCTTCTTGTTATACTACATTTGTCTGAATAACATCTTGAACCTTTTAAGAACAATTTTTGACCTTCTCTACGGCAAATACGGCATTGTTCATCTTTATATCTTGCCATTTATTATTTACACCTCCATAATTTTTCAGATATTCTTTAATATCTATTACACCTATACTCTTCTTCTTTTTGGTGGTCTGCAACCATTGTGTGGTATTGGTGTTACGTCTTTTATCATACTTATTTCTAATCCAGCTGTTTGAAGTGATCTTATAGCTGCTTCACGTCCTGAACCAGGACCTTTAACATATACTTCAACTGTTTTTAGTCCGTGCTCCATTGCTGCTTTGGCAGCTGTTTCAGCCGCTTGTCCTGCTGCGAATGGTGTACTTTTTCTAGAACCTTTGAAGCCTAATCCACCAGCACTAGCCCAAGAAATTACATTTCCTTGAACATCTGAAATAGTTACTATTGTATTATTAAAACTAGAATGAATATGAGCAGCACCTTTATCGATGTTTTTTCTATCTCTTCTTCTAGTAGTTGTTTTCTTTACTGAACCTTTTACAGCCATTTGGTTTCCTCCTTAATTATTTTTTACTTTTACTTACTAATTTTCTAGGACCTTTTCTTGTTCTAGCATTTGTTTTTGTTCTTTGACCTCTAACTGGTAAACCTTTTCTATGTCTTAGACCTCTATAACATCCTATTTCTGTTAGTCTTTTTATGTTTAAAGCTACTTCTCTTCTTAAATCGCCTTCTGTTTTATAACCTTCCATAGCTTTTCTTATGCTATTTACTTGGTCATCTGTTAAGTCTTTTACTCTTAAATCTGGATTGATTCCAGCTTCTTTAAGTATTTTTTGAGAACTTGTTAGTCCTATTCCATAGATGTATGTTAGCCCTATTTCTATTCTTTTTTCTCTAGGTAAATCTACTCCTGCTATACGAGCCATATTTTTTAGCACCTCCGCATAAATATTTTTTTGTCTTTTTTCTCTTTTATTTGAAATGTATTTTTCTATAAATTAGAGTTTTAGTCAAACTCCAATTTATAGAAAAATAGTTTATAAAAAAGAATCAGACTATATATAAACATAAATTAGAAATGTAAACTAAATTAGTTTATCAGCCGCAACTAATTTATGTTAATACCATAATTAACCTTGTCTTTGTTTGTGTTTTGGATTTTCACAAATAACTCTAATGACACCTTTTCTTTTGATTACTTTGCATTTTTCACACATTTTTTTTACTGATGGTCTTACCTTCATTTCTTACACCTCCTAAAAATGATAGAAGTTAGTTTAAGAGATAGGTGGGTTAATACAATCTCCATCTAACAATTATATATTATTTATCCCTCCAAGTAATACGTCCTCTTGAAAGATCATATGGTGATAATTCAAGTTTAACTTTGTCACCTGGAAGAATTTTTATATAATTCATTCTTAACTTACCAGATATATGAGCTAATACTTCATGCCCATTTTCTAGTTTTACTTTAAAGTTTGTATTTGGTAATGCTTCTACAACAGTACCTTCAATTTCTATAACATCCTCTTTTGCCAAGACTTTACCCCTCCTTGAAAAAGATTTATCTACTTTTTCGCATATAGCTTATATAGTATATAATATTTTTACAATATTGTCAATATTTCTGGTTCTTTTTCTGTAATTAAAATTGTATTTTCGTAATGTGCTGATAAACTTCCGTCTTCTGTAATTATTGTCCAGCCATCTTCTAACTCTAAAATTCCTGGTTTTCCTTCTATTACCATAGGTTCTACGGCAATTGTCATTCCAGGTTCTAATCTTACACCTTTTCCTGCTTTTCCGTAATTTGGAACACCTGGATCTTCGTGCATTTCTCTTCCTATTCCATGTCCTTGGAATTCTCTTACAACTGAATATCCATTTTGTTTTACATATTCTCCAATTGCGTGAGAAACATCTCCAATTCTATTACCTGGAACAGCATATTTTATTCCTTCAAAAAATGCTTGTTTTGTTACATCTAATAGTCTTTGTTTTTCTTTGCTTGGAGTACCTACAATATAAGTTCTAGCTGCATCTCCATGAAATCCGTTTTTCAATACAACTAAATCTATACTAACCATATCTCCATCTTTTAAATGTACTTTTTTTGATGGAATTCCATGTATTACTTCGTCATTTATTGATATACATAGAGTTGCTGGGAAATTAGGTATTCCCTTTACTCCACTAGGATAATTTTTTTGTGCTGCAATTGCACCATTTTCTTTTATGAATTTTTCTGCTACTTTATCTAATTCCCAAGTAGTTATTCCTGGTTTTATATATTTTTCAATTTCTTTATGTGTTAAGTATGTTAATTTACATGCTTCCTTCATAATTTCAATTTCTTTTTTTGATTTTATATATACCATTTTTTCTCCTATTCCTGAGTATAATCCAAAGCTATACTTACTAATTCTTCAATACTTGTATGCTCATCTGCTTCTATATTTTTTAATTTTCCTTGTTTTTCATAATAATTTATTAGTGGTTTTGTGTTAACCTCATAGGTATGTAATCTATCTTTTATAGTTTCCTCATTGTCGTCTATTCTTTGAATTAACTGACTTCCACAGTTATTGCAAACATTTTCTTGAAATGGCCTTTTTCCATATTTTAAATTATATATTTCATTACATTCTGGACAAATTCTTCTATTAACAATTCTATCAATTATGAGTTTGCTTGAAACATCAATATTGATTGTGCAATTTACTTTTAATCCTTTTTCTTCTAAAACTTTATCTAAATGTTTAGCTTGCCCTTCTGTTCTTGGGTATCCGTCTAAAATTATATCTTTGTTTAAATCTTCTGGTAAAATATCTTCCATAAATATTTTTATTGCCAATTCGTCAGGTACAAGTTTTCCTTGTTTTATACACTCATTTATTTCTTTTGCAAGTGGTGTATCTTGTTTTATTATCTCTCTAAAAATATCACCTGTTGCAATATAAGTAGCCCCTAATTCTTCTGCTACCTTTTTGCCGACAGTTCCTTTTCCGGCACCTGGTGCTCCTAACATTATTAAAACCATTTAAGTTCACTCCTTCTACCAATGATAGTTCTATAACTTTTTTAAAATGAATAATATAAACTATTCATTTTAAAAAAATTATACAGGGCAAAGGAATTTTGCCCTATATTATTTATTCCAAGAATCCCTTGTAATGTCTCATTACTAATTGTGATTCTAATTGTTGTACTATTTCTAGTGCTACACCAACTACGATAAGTATTGATGTTCCACCAAATGCAATATTCAAATCTGTAAATCTTATTAACATTGGTAGTATTGCAATTATTGCTAAGAAAACTGCACCAAACCAAGTTAATTTAGAAATTATAGAAGATAGATATTCAGTTGTTGGCTTTCCAGCCCTTATTCCTGGTATAAATCCTCCATTTTTCTTAATATTACTTGATACTTCTGCTGGGTTAAATGTTGCATATGTGTAGAAGAATGTAAATCCAACTATCAATAGCAAATATACCACAGCATTAGCGATTGAATATCCTATTGGAATTCCAACAGATGTAGATGTTGCAATTGAGAACTTATATACACCTGCCCAGAATCCAGTTTGTGTTGCTATATCTTTTACAAATATTTGTAAGAACATTGCAGGGAATGTCATAAATGCTGAAGCAAATATTATAGGCATAACTCCTGCCATTGCTAATTTTAGAGGAATATGTGTGCTTTGTCCGCCATACATTTTTCTTCCTACTACTTTTTTAGCATATTGAACAGGTACTCTTCTTTCTGATTGTTGTACAAATACTACTGCTGCAATTAAAATTACGGCTCCTATTAACAATCCAAGAGCTGTTATCAATCCAGCTGTATTAAATCCTGCATCTGTAAATATTAAATCTTTTAGTGTTACTAAAAATCCTGGTAAACCAGATATAATACCTACAAAGATTAGCATTGAAATACCATTTCCGACACCTTTTTCAGTAATTTGTTCTCCTAACCACATTAGGATAGAAGTTCCTGCTACTAAACTTAACACAACTGTAAGTCCAGTCATAAATCCTGTATTTATAAATATTCCTGTACTCTTATATGATATATATATTCCAGCAGCTTCAACTGTTGCTAAAACAATCATAAGAGCTTTTGTATATTTATTTATTTTAGCTCTTCCAGCTTCTCCGCCTTCCTTCATCATTTTTTCAAGTGAAGGGACTATCATTCCAAGTAATTGAATTACTATTGATGCTGTAATATATGGTGTTATTGACATAGCGAAAATTGATAATCTAGAAAAAGCACCTCCGGAAATGATATCAATCAATCCAGAGATTCCATTTGCAGATGATTTCATTTCTTCATTTAATGCAATCGTATCTACTCCTGGTACGGCTATATAACAACCTAATCTAAAAATAACTATTAACAATAATACATATAATAATTTCTTTCTAACATCAGGTGTTTTTAGTGCGTTTTTTATTGTTTTAAACAACTAAATCACCTCAGTCTTTCCACCAAGAGCTTCTATTTTCTCTTGTGCAGATTTAGTAAATCTTTTTGCCTTAACAGTTAATTTCTTTTCTAGACTTCCAGTACCAATTACAACTATACCATCATTGATTTTGCTAATTATTCCATCAGCAAGTAAGCTTTCAGCTGTTACTTCTTCTGATTTAGCTCTGTTTAACATTGTTAATGTAACTTCTGTATAGTTTTTAGCGTGGATATTTGTAAATCCTCTTTTTGGTAATCTTCTATATAAAGGTGTTTGACCTCCTTCAAAACCACGTCTTACTCCGCCACCTGATCTTGATTTTTGTCCTTTATGTCCTCTTCCAGAAGTTTTTCCAAGTCCTGAACCAACTCCACGTCCAACTCTTTTTCTTGTTTCTTTTTTTACTGCTGGTTTTAATTCACCTAATTCCATTTATGTTCGCACCTCCTATTTATCTTTTGAAATACTTTAATATAAATTAAAGTATTTCTTCTACTTTCTTTCCTCTTTTTTTAGCAATTTCTTCTGCTGTCTTCATATTTTCAAGAGCATTTAATGTAGCATATACTACGTTTCTAGGATTGTTTGTTCCTATAACCTTAGTTTTAATATCTCTATAACCAGCAAGTTCTAGAACTGGTCTTACGCTTCCTCCTGCAATAAGTCCACTACCTTTTTCTCCTGGTTTTAATAATACACTTGCACTTCCAAATTTACCAACATATTCGTGTGGTATTGTTGTTCCTACTATTGGAACTTGTATTAAGTTCTTTTTAGCTTCTTCAATGGCTTTTTTTATAGCATCTGGAACTTCGGCAGCTTTACCATTTCCAACACCAACATTACCATTTCCGTCACCAACTACAACTAATGCGCTAAATCTAAAAGTTCTACCACCTTTAACAACCTTAGCAACTCTGTTTATAGCAACAACTTTCTCTTTTAATTCTACTGAATTCTCTTCCATTAAAGTTTCTCCTTTCTTAGTCCAAATTACCAAATCTATTTCTATTTACAATAGATTTGCCCTTTGACATATTTTTATGAATTTCATTTTTAGAATTCTAATCCGCCTTCTCTTGCAGCTTCTGCTAATTCTTTTACAACTCCGTGGTATATGTATCCACCTCTATCAAAAACTACTGTTTTAATGTCTTTTTCTAACGCTCTTTTAGCAATTAAAGCTCCTAATTCTTTTGCAGCTTCTTTATTGCTGTGTTTTGTTTTTATTTCTTTATCAAGAGTAGATGCACTAACTAATGTTGTAGCCTTTACATCATCTATAACTTGAACATATAAATTATTATTGCTTCTATATACACAAAGTCTTGGACGTTCTGCTGTTCCAGATATTTTTGTTCTAACTCTTGCATGTCTTCTTACTCTTTGTTCTTTTCTGTCTATCTTTGATATCATTTATTTTTCACCTCTTTACATAAATGTTTTTGTAATTTTATTTCTTACCAGCTTTACCTTCTTTACGTCTAATAACTTCCTCAGCATATTTAATACCTTTACCTCTATATACCTCTGGTGGTCTCTTTGTTCTTATAACAGCTGCTGTTTGACCAACTAATTCTTTGTCGATACCTCTTACAATTATTGTATTTGGATTTGGAACTTCAAAAGTGATTCCTTCTGGTGCTTCCATTTCTACTGGGTGTGAATATCCAAGTGTAAGTACTAATTTTGTACCACTTTTTTGTGCTCTATATCCAACACCATTTATTTCTAGTTGTCTTGTAAATTCATTAGTAGTACCTTCAATCATATTAGCTAATAAAGTTCTTGTTAATCCGTGTAAAGCTCTGTTTTTTGGTTCATCATCACATCTTGTTAATGTTATTATTTTATCTTCCATTGCAATATTGATATTTTTATGGAATTCTTTTGATAATGTTCCTTTTGGACCTTTTACTGTTACGGCATTACCATCTATTTTAACTTCTACACCGTCTGGAACTACTATTGGTTTGTTTCCGATTCTTGACATCGTGTATTTTCCTCCATTCTTTTTAATATTTATTACCAGATATAAGCTAATACTTCTCCGCCTATACCTTTTGCTCTTGCTTCTCTGTCTGTCATTAACCCTTGTGATGTTGAGATTATAGCTATTCCTAAACCATTTAAAACTTTTGGTAATTCGTCTTTTGCTGCATATATTCTTAATCCTGGTTTACTGATTCTTTTTAATCCAGCTATTACCTTTTTACCTTTTTCGTCATATTTTAATGTTATTCTTATTATTCCTTGTGTTTCATTTTCTATTTCTTCGAAAGCTTTTATATATCCTTCATCTAATAATATTTGTGCAATTGATTTTTTCATATTTGATGCTGGTATATCAACTGTTTTGAATTTAGATGTACTTGCATTTCTAATTCTAGTTAACATATCTGCTATTGGGTCAGTAATATTCATTCTAGTCTTTACCTCCTTCTTAATATTTTAAGTTTACCAACTTGATTTTTTTATACCTGGAATTTCACCTTTATGTGCTAATTCTCTAAAACATATACGGCATATTCCAAATTTTCTTATATAAGCATGTGGTCTACCACAAATTTTGCATCTATTGTAATATCTTGTTTGATATTTTGGTTCTCTTTGTTGTTTTATAATCATTGATTTTTTAGCCATTTGCTTTAATTCCTCCTTTAATATGTTAGGGGACTAAGTTTTAAAATTATCTATATTCTAAAACTTGCTACCTAATTATTTAAATTTTAAACTCTAAATGGCATTCCAAGAAGAGTTAATAATTCTTTTGCTTCTTCGTCTGTTTGTGCTGTTGTTACAAATATAATATCCATACCTCTTATTTTATCTATTTTATCATATTCGATTTCTGGGAATATTAATTGTTCTTTAACTCCCATTGAATAGTTACCTCTACCGTCAAAAGAATTAGCTGATACTCCTCTAAAATCTCTAACTCTTGGAAGTGCAACATTGAATAATTTGTATGCAAAATCATACATTTTTCCACTTCTTAGTGTTACTTTACATCCAACTTTTGCACCTTCTCTTAATTTAAATGCTGCAATTGATTTTTTAGCTTTTGTAACAACTGGTTTTTGACCTGTTATTAAACTTATATCATTTATAGCATTATCTAATGATTTTGGGTTGTCTTTTATATCTCCTAACCCTACGTTTATAATGATTTTTTCTAATTTTGGCACTTGCATAACAGATTTATAATTAAATTTTTTCATTAATGCAGGTATTACTTCTTTTTCATATTGTTCTCTTAATTTTTCCATTATAACTTAGAGCCTCCTTCCTTATTTTATTTTTGTACCACATTTTCTGCAAACACGTACTTTATTATCTTTTTCAACTTCATAACCAATTCTTGTTGGTTTGTTACATTTTGGGCATACTACTGCAAGTTTACTGCTATGAATAGCTGATTCAATGCTTAGTATTCCACCTTCTTCACCTTGTTTTCTAGGTTTAACATGTTTTTTTCTTACATTAATACCTTTAACTATTACTTTTTCAGTTTTTGGTATTACTTCTAAAACTTCACCAGTTTTTCCTTTATCATTTCCAGATAAAACTTGAACTGTATCTCCTTTTTTTATCTTCATTAAAGATTTCTCCTTTCTACTGCAATCTCCATTTTATAATACTTCTGGTGCTAATGAAAGAATTTTCATATAGTTCTTATCTCTTAATTCTCTTGCAACTGGTCCAAATATACGAGTACCCTTTGGATTTCCGTCATCTTTTATAATTACAGCTGCGTTTTCATCAAATTTAATATAAGAACCATCTTGTCTTCTAGCGCCTTTTTTTGTTCTAACTACTACTGCTTTTACAACTTCACCTTTTTTTACAACGCCTCCTGGTGTAGCATCTTTAACAGAAGCTATTATTATATCACCAATTCTAGCATATTTTCTGTATGAACCGCCTAAACATCTAATGCACATAATTTCTTTTGCGCCTGTGTTGTCAGCTACTTTTAATATTGATTGTTGTTGTACCATTGGTATAGTCCTCCTTCTCTATATTTCTTATTTTACATCAGCCTTTTCCATTATTTCTACAACTCTCCATCTTTTATCTTTTGAAAGAGGTCTTGTTTCCATAACTTTAACTTTGTCTCCAACTTTGCACGCATTTTCTTCGTCGTGTGCTTTTAATTTATATGTTCTTTTTACTATTTTTCCATATAATTTATGTTTTACGTTAGTTTCAACTGATACCACAACTGTTTTATCCATTTTATCAGATGTAACAGTTCCTATCATAACTTTACGAAGATTTCTCTCTGCCATTGAAATTTCTCCTTTCTTTTAGAGATTAAATTATTAGAACTAAGCTTTTTGTTCTGCTAATTCTCTTTCTCTAAGAATTGTTTTTATTTTAGCTATATCTTTTTTTACTTCTTTTATTTTCATTGGATTGTCTAATCCATTTGTTGCTAGACTAAATCTTAATTTGAATAATTCTGATTTTAATTCGTCTAGTTCTTTTTCTAACTCTGGTGAAGACATTTCTCTTATTTTATTTATCTTCATCATTATCACCACCTACTTCAATTTCTTTGCTTACGAATTTAGCTGTTACAGGTAGTTTGTGCATAGCAAGTCTTAATGCTTCTCTTGCAGTTTCCTCTGGAACTCCTGCTATTTCAAACATTACTCTTCCTGGTTTTACTACTGCTACCCAATACTCTGGAGCCCCTTTACCTTTACCCATACGAGTTTCAGCTGGTTTCTTTGTAATTGGCTTATCTGGGAAAACTTTTATCCAAACTTTTCCTCCTCTTTTTATAAAACGAGTCATAGCCACACGAGCAGCCTCTATTTGGTTAGAAGTAATCCATCCTGCCTCTGTTGCTTGTAATCCGTATTCTCCATCAGTTACTTTTGTTCCTCTTGTTGCTTTTCCTCTATTTCTACCTTTTTGCATTTTTCTATATTTGCTTCTTTTTGGCATTACTGGCATTATTCCTCGCCTCCTTTTGCTAACTCTTTTTTCTTACCAAGAACTTCTCCTTTGTAGATCCAAACTTTAACACCTATTTTTCCATAAGTTGTATCAGCTTCATAGAAACCATAGTCTATATCAGCTCTTAAAGTTTGTAAAGGAATTGTTCCTTCTTTGTAGAATTCAGTTCTTGCCATATCAGCTCCACCTAATCTACCAGATACTGATGTTTTTATTCCAAGAGCTCCTGCTTTCATTGTTTTTTGCATTGCTTGTTTCATAGCTCTTCTGAATGAAATTCTCTTTTCAAGTTGAGCACAAATATTTTCAGCAACTAATTGCGCATCTAAATCAATATTCTTAACCTCAACTATATTTAGGCTAACATCTTTGCCTATCAATTTTTGTAATTCAGCTTTTGTTGTTTCTGCTAGGTTTCCACCTTTACCAATTACTAATCCTGGTTTAGCAGTATAAACATTTACTTTTACAATTTTTGCTGTTCTTTCGATTTCTATTTTAGAAATTCCAGCAGCAAATAATTTCTTTTTAAGTAATTCACGGATTTTGTAGTCTTCTATTAAATAATCACTAAATTTATTAGAATCTGCATACCATTTTGAGTCCCAATCTTTAATGATACCAACTCTTAATCCATGTGGATGCATTTTTTGTCCCATTTTTTACGTTCCTCCTATCTTTATTCTCTTTCTCTTAAAACGATTGTTATATGGCTTGTTCTTTTTCTGATTCTTACTGCTGAACCTTTTGCAGCTGGTCTAATTCTTTTTAATGTAGGGCCTTGGTTTGCATATATTTCAGCAACATATAACTTATTAACGTCCATTTTATGATTGTTTTCAGCATTTGCCATTGCTGATTTTAATAATTTTTCTATAATTTCAGATGATGCTTTTGGTGTGAACTTAACTATTGCTAAGGCTTCACTTGCATCTTTTCCTCTTATTAAATCTGCTACTATTTTAACTTTTCTTGCTGATATTCTAGCATATTTAAGTTCTGCTCTTGCTTCTACTTTCTTTTCTTGCATTTCTTGCACGATATTTCCCTCCTTTATGTGAGATTTATTTATTTAACTGATGTTGTCTTGTCTCCTGAATGACCTTTGAAAGTTCTTGTTGGCGCAAATTCTCCTAATTTATGACCAATCATTTCTTCTGATATATAAATTGGAATATGCTTTCTTCCGTCATGAACAGCTATTGTGTGTCCAACCATTTGTGGATATATAGTAGATGCTCTTGACCATGTTTTTAAAACGTCTTTCTTTCCTGTTTCATTCATAGCTTCAACTCTTTTTAATAGCTCTGGTGCTACAAAAGGTTTCTTTTTGCTTGATCTTGACATTTTTTCTTCTCCCTTCTTTATAGGATTTTAAGATATTTTTCTATTTTCTTCTCTTAACAATAAATTTATCAGATTGTTTATTTTTCTTTCTTGTTTTATATCCAAGTGCTGGTTTGCCCCAAGGAGTAAGTGGTCCAGGTCTACCAACTGGTGCTTTACCTTCACCACCACCATGAGGGTGATCGCAAGGGTTCATAACAGAACCTCTAACAGATGGTCTAATTCCCATATGTCTTTTTCTTCCAGCTTTACCTAATTTAATGTTTTCATAATCAGAATTTCCAATTGTACCTATTGTAGCTCTACATCTAGCCATAACAAGTCTCATTTCTCCTGATGGAAGTCTTACGTGAGCATATTTACCTTCTTTTGCCATAAGTTGTGCTTCTTGTCCTGCAGCTCTTACTAGTTTTCCACCTTGTCCTGGATTTAATTCTATATTATGAATCATTGTACCAACTGGTATATTCTCGATTGGAAGACAGTTTCCTGGTTTAATATCTGCTTTTGGTCCAGATACAACTTTGTCTCCATCTTTTAATCCGATTGGAGCTAAAATATATGCTTTTTCTCCATCTTCATATTGTATTAAAGCTATGTTAGCACTTCTGTTTGGATCATATTCGATTCCTATTACAGTTGCTACCATATCGTCTTTTTGACGTTTGAAATCTATAATTCTATATTTTTGTTTGTTTCCACCACCTTGATGTCTTACTGTTATTCTACCATATGAGTTTCTACCAGCATTTTTGCTTTTTTTAGCAAGCAATGATTTTTCTGGTGATTTTTTTGTTATTTCTTCAAATGTAGAAACAGTCATATTTCTTGTTGATGGTGTAATTGGTCTGTAATGTTTAATTCCCATTTTAAAATTCTCTCCTTTATTTATTTTCCTAGTTTTTTCTAGATAATTTTATTTTTTAAACTCCTGTGAATTCATCAATTGCATCTTTGTATTTGTTAGCAACTTTAACTTCTTTTCCACCTTTTGCTAAATATTTGCTATCTTGTGGATTTGTATCAATTGTTACTATTGCTTTTTTCCAATCAGATGTTTTTCCTTGATGTACTCCAAATCTTTTTTGTTTTCCTCCAACATTCATTGTATTAACTTTTAATACTTTAACATTGAATAATTTTTCAACTGCTGTGGCAATTTGTATTTTTGTAGCTTTTTTAGCTACTTCAAAGGTATACTTTCCTTCTTGTAATGCTTCATTACTTTTTTCTGTTACTATTGGTCTTACTATAATATCTTCTGGTCTCATTATGCGTACACCTCCTCAATTTTCTTTACAGTATCAACTGTAACTACAAGTTTTTTGTATTTTAATAAATCATAAACATTTATTGTATTTACTAAACTTGTTTTTACGTTCTCAATATTTCTTGCAGATTTTTGAACTGTTTCATTTTTTTCTGGTAAAAGAATTAAAGCTGATTCTGTTACTTTTAAATCTGCTAATGCTTTAACCATAGTTTTTGTTTTAATTTCTTTTAAGTCCATTTTATCAACAACTACTAATGAGTTTTCTAATACTTTTGAACTTAATACAGATTTTATAGCTAGTCTTCTTTCTTTTTTGTTTACTGTATATTTGTAGCTTCTAGGTTTTGGTCCTAATGCTATACCACCTTTTATCCATTGTGGTGCTCTTATACTTCCTTGTCTAGCTCTACCTGTTCCTTTTTGTTTCCAAGGTTTTCTTCCACCACCAGAAACTTCGCTTCTAGTTTTTGTGCTTTGTGTACCTTGTCTTTGATTAGCTAAATAGTTAATAAGTACGCTATGTACTACGTTTTCATTTGGTTCAATTCCAAATATTTCTTCATTTAATTCTAAATCGCTAACCTTTTTACCTTTAATATCATATACATCTATTTTAGGCATTATTGTTCCTCCTTCCTATTTAACTGCTTTCACTGAATTTTTTATTTTTAGTATTGCTCCTTTGCATCCTGGAACACTACCTTTTACTAATATAACATTTTTGTCTAAATCTACTCTTACAACTTCAAGGTTTTGAATTGTAACTGTATCTACACCCATATGTCCTGGAAGTTTTTTACCTTTGAAAACTCTTCCTGGTGTTGATGTAGGTCCCATTGAACCAGGTCTTCTATGATACATAGAACCATGTCCCATTGGTCCTCTGTGTTGTCCGTGACGTTTAATAACACCTTGGAATCCTTTACCTTTTGTTGTTCCTTGTATATCAACTTTTTCGCCAGATGCAAATACGTCTGCTTTTAATTCAGAACCAACTGTTACATTTTCTACTGAATCTAATCTAAATTCTCTTAAATGTTTTTTAGGTTCTAGATTTGCCTTTTTAAAGTTTCCTTTTTCAGGTTTGTTTAATTTAGATTCTTTTACAGAACCAAATCCTAATTTAACAGCATCATATCCATCTGTTTCAACTGTTTTTACTTGCACTACTGTACAAGGTCCAGCTTCTATAACTGTTACTGGAATAACTGCACCATTTTCGTCAAATATTTGAGTCATTCCTACTTTTTTGCCTATTAAAGCTTTGTTCATTATTTTTTCCTCCTAACTATTGGCTGATATTTTAACCAGCTTGGTTTTTCATTGTAACTTTAATTGTTACTAATTATAATTTAATTTCGATGTCTACACCTGCTGGTAAGTCTAATTTCATTAAACTATCAACAGTCTTTTGTGTTGGATATAGAATATCTATAACTCTTTTATGTGTTCTCATTTCGAATTGTTCTCTTGCATCTTTATGTTTGTGTGGAGAACGTAAAATTGTTATAACTTCTTTCTTTGTTGGAAGTGGAATAGGACCTGAAACTTGTGCTCCTGTTCTTTTAGCAGTATCCACTATCTTTTCAGCAGACTGGTCTAAAACTACATAGTCGTAAGCTTTTAGTCTAATTCTGATTTTGTCACTTCCTACTAACTTGTTTGATGTTGCCATGATTTCCCTCCTTATAATAAATATTCCGGCAAGTTATCAACGCACCCTGGTGTTTCTTTTTATACCATTATTAAAACCTAAGGCAGTATATGAACTTAGGTAAAAAGTGCTCTTATCAAACTTTCGCCCGGTCTAAGCCAAGACATACTCCACAGAAGTTCCCTCCACTTTTTACAAAGTGTAGCCACATTCTGCTTCACCGCAAATCCATACGCAAAACATATTATACAACAGAATAACCTACTACGTCAATACTTTTTCGTAAAAAAATTGGTAATTTTGGTGTTTTTATGTAAACATATAATCGTTATAAAAAATAAAGCATAAATTTCTAGGTTTTTATCTAAAATTTATGCTTTTTTAATTCTCCATCTTTTTTAATCTTCAACTTTTTTAAATACATTTCCAACTTTTAAAGACTCACCCCAAATAAGCTGTGCATCTGGGAATTTTTGTTTCCATTCGGTATCGTCATTTATAGTAATTTCTTCTAATTTTAAAGTGTTATTTTTTGTTATTAAATATTTTATAGTAATATCTACATCAGTTTCTGAATGTTCTCCACTTTCATCTTCTCTCTTATTGATATTGCATATCAATTCTTTTCCATTTTCATAAGAAGTTCCAGTCAAAGCTGAGCCCCATCCTTGATAAATACAGCACTGTCCTTCATCGTTCCAAGTAACCCCTTCGTCTGAATAATCATTTTCACCTTCCATTTTTTCTGTCATTTCAATTAAATATGTTCCTGGCTCTAAATTTCTAATTGCTCCATCTAAGTCTATGTCTACCTTATAGATTTTCCCATCATTTGTTTTCGCAAAAATTTCTGTATAACCGCCTTGGAGTTCATTATTATAAACCTCTCCTACATTAACAACAAGAATATTTTTAATATTTTCTAAATTCTTAACTTTGTAAACCTCAAAATCATTAGTAATATCAGATGTGGAAAAATCTACACAGTAAACATTTCCTTTGCTATCTAACATTAAAATCATATTTGTTGAAGCTCCATTTCCTATATTAGGTTTAAACAGTATTTTTACTATATTTTGTGGCACATTCTTAATCTCATAATATATATTTGCTTTCATTGCTAATTTTTCTTTAGTATACCAATCTATTCCTGTTGTATGGCATATTTTATATTTTCCATTTTCATATTTTAATCTATACCCATCTATTTCGGTTGACATTTTTACTTGTTCTTCTACTGTCCCCAAATCAGCAATATGATCTAATTCTTCTATATTATATACATATTCATATGATGGTTTAGGATCTCCTTCATAAGTATATTCGTAATAATATGTACATTCTTTTAAATTATTTGTATTATTTTTCTTTAATTGTATTTGTTCAGTCATAATTTCAATTTCTTCCAAACTAGTATTTTTAGTTTTTTCTTCTTTTCCAATATTATTTGAAGATATTACTTCTTCATTCTTTTCTAGTTTTAATTGATTATTTTCTGTTTCACTCTTTCCTTTGTTTTGTGTCGCAATATACATTCCCATCACAATTACCAAAATCGACAACACTATTGCAATAATCCCTACAATAAAAGTTGTTAAACTAATTTTAATTTCTTTTTTCTCATTCATTTGTATCTCTCCCTTTTTATTTTTATCTAACTTTCTTCATTATTTATGATTTATTTAATAATTTATCTAGCCTGTGTTTCTAAATTTATTTTATAATTTCGCCTTTTAGTTGCGATAAATCTGTCAATGTTATTTTTTCGTCTCCGTTTATGTCTGCTGCTAATTTGTATTCGTTTTGTAGCATTTCTCTTTCAATTATTTGTTCTCTTAGCTTCGATATATCTGTGGTAGTGATATCTCCATCGCCATTTAAGTCTCCTTGAATTACCAAAACATATTCAGTGTTGTTCACTTCTAGTTTCATTCCAGTTCCTATTTTAGTATCGTCTAGAATTTCATTATTTTTGTGGTCTTTTATTTTGAATTCAGAGCTATTTAAATCTTTTTTTATTTGAGCTTTTGATATATTCTTTTTTATTCCTGTACAATATTTTTTATCTTGTATTTTATATGGGATTTTTACTTCTTCTTTCTGATCCTCCTTGGTGTCTTCTTTTGTATCGTCTTTTGAATCATCTTTCGTGTCATTATTTTGATCATCCTTGTTTTCTTCATTAAGCTCTTTTTTTACTGTTATTTTACAAGTTCTCGATTGATTTTCCTGCTTGTTTTTCCAAGTTATAGTAGCAGTTCCTTCATTTATTCCTTTTATTTTCACTTTATTGTATTCTGACTCTATAATTTGTACAATATTATCATCTGAGCTACTCCATTTAGCCTCTTTAGTCGCACCCGATATAACATTTATTTCCGCTTCTTCATTTTCTTTTATTTCTAAATTACTATTATCTAGAATAATATCATCCACTGTTAAATTTAGTATTAATATTTTTTGATTCGTTGGAGATACAGCATAAATTTTCGTTTTTCCAGGATTTAATGTTTCTAACAAAACTGTTAATTCTCCTCTTAATCCCGAAAATTCCTTTGTTACCCTTTTACTTACATTGCTTATCTTTACAACTTCTTCATTTTGAACAGCTTCAATTTTCATATATTTCCATATATATTTAAAACTATTTTCATCATTTGGTGTAGATACAATCAATCCTCTATTCAGACAAGTATATTTTGTTCCAACTACCGTCTTCCTATTAGGTACAGACATTTCCACATAAATTGATGGAATAGTCACTTCTGCAACCTTTCTCATAACTTCTTGTTGGATAATTTGCTCTTCGTAAATTATTAAGGTATGAGATATCTTTTGTAGACTCCTTTCAGCTGAAGTTGGAGTTATTACTTTAACACTACTATATGGTATATAAACAATAATTTGTGCTTGCCTATCATTTAACTTTTTAGTTTCCATTTTCCAATTATTAGCACTTTTAAAAGTATACATCATCACTCCACTAGCTTCATATTTAAACAAGTACTCTATTTTACCATCTTTTTTCTCATTAGGAACTGGCAGTTCAACACTTTTTTCTTCAATAGTAAAATTTTCCTATTCTTAATACTATCTCACATATTTCATAACATTTGTAATATAGTAGAACTTTTCTAATTTATATCAATTACAGCAGTTTTCATTTGGGATAAGTCTGTTAGGCTTACTTTGCCATCTTGATTAAAGTCTGCTGCGATTTCGTATTCACCTGTTAATATTTCTTTACCGAATTATATTTAATCTTTGTTTAGATATGTCTGTTACGGTTAATTCACCATTACCATCTATATCTCCATGGCAAATTACTGTCCATTCTTCATTTTCACATTTTATTTTCATTCCCGTACCTAGTAATTCATCTTCTCTTACTTGATTTCCATCCTTGTTTACTATTGTTACTTTTTTATATGTCTTCATTTCGTTTTCAAATTTAGCTCTTGTTCTTCCGTCATCTATCCTAATTTCATAAGTATTATAACTTAAATCTCCTGCTTGTAATATTGGCGGAGTTTCTGTTGTTATTTGTATCGCATCATATATCAATTCTATTTTTGATTGCTCGTATTTGTTTGTCATTTCTTTTCCATCTGCATTATATATCTTCATCGTCGTACTTTCTAAATTTTCTCCATTTTCAGATGTCCTAAAATATTTTTTTCCATCCTTATCTTTATACACATATATTCGAGCATAAGAATGATAATTTAAGTTTATAAGCTTTGGTAGTATTCTACCATATATTCTAATCTCATAAAGATTTCCGTTTTCCAATTGTAAGTAGCTCTCTTCCTGAGATGTTACCAGTAAAAACTTTTCTTCACCAGTAGTTATATTTTTTATATATGTAGTATAATCATAATCAGGATATCTAAATGTTACAGGAGTTTCTTCTAAATTTCCATAATCATCTATCCTATAATCAGTTGATATTTTTATTAATTGGTCATCTTTTATGTAAAAAACTTTTCTTACTTTATAATTTTCTACATCCATTACCACTTCATATGTACCAGCTGGTACTTTATTGCTAAGCTTTCTTTCAAATTGAATTAACGAGTCAGATGTTCTAAGATTTTTAAATAAACCAGTAACATCTTTTCCATTTGACTGTATATACACATTTTCTATTGTAGTTCCTTCTTTAAGATCATTTATTCCAAAAAAATATTCCATTTCTTGTGTACTCTCAACATATATTGAAAGCATTTTTGATAATCTAAATGGCGACGATATAGTAATTGTCTTATATGCGGGTTTACCTCCCTCAGAGGCAAATTCAATTAAGTACTCCCCAGATTCATTTGTATTATTAGTTATGCTTATTTCCTGCAAACTTTTTGCTATAGTAAATAATTCAGTTACTTCTTCATTATTTTTATATATTTTTATTCCTATATTATCTATATTAGTTATAGTAACCGGTATACTAAAAGTAGTTTGTTTATTGTCTATTACATTTTTCGGAGTCATATTTCCTAACTTCAATCCATTAGAATAATCTTCTTCTCCATTTGTAGCATAAATAATTAATGGGTATTTATATCTATAATCATTCTTAACGATATCAGCTCCAATTATAAATTCCCCATCACTTTGTATTCCTGAAAAATAGCTATCTATTATACTATAATTGCCTATTGCTTGCTTTTGAATAGGTATATATTCTCCTTCGTACTTGACTACCAAATTTGCGCCAAAATTTTCTCGACTATCTTGTTTCTGATTAAATTTTATATTGTTAATTCCTTCTTTGCAATTCGTTTTTTTGGCTAATAATTTTCCTAGTGCTAAGACTCCTCCTTCACTTCCTTTTAAATTTACTTCTCCAATAGTAGACTCATTATCACTATAAGCCAATTCATATATTTCAACATTTGCTCCCTCACTTGTCCAAATATCCATTTCATTAAAGTATGGATATGCTGGAAGATAATTTGCAAAATTAATTATGTATATCGTATTATCTTCTTTTTCTCCTAGTTCTCTTTTTAAATCATTAACTAGTACTTTATCATATTTACTGTTTTTATTAGTATTTCTTTCTTTTATTTCTTTTACCATTGAAATATTTGAATCTTCGAGTTCAATAAATCCATTCATGTTTGTTTCTACCCATTTGTCTTCATAAGAAATATAAAAATAACCTTTATTTCCCCACTCTTCTCCCCAAGAATTCAAAACAATATATGCACCATCCTTCTTAGGTTTATTTCCTTCTGCAAAATTATCTTTTGAATAATTATCATCCCAACCTACAATTGATATTGCATGGTCAGGAAAATTATTTCCATTATAATATAATGCATTAGTATTACTATTGTAATAATTCACAATATTAGAATTGTCAAAATCATACTCAGTTGAAGCAATTTTAATACTAGCATATATAGAGCCATATTTTTTTATATGGTTTTTTATTTCTTTTCGAAATAATTCTACTTCCTGCTGATTCTCATCTTTATTATATATCGCAGGAAATTCTACATATTCTTTTACTTTTTTAATAATATGTGCATTATTATATTTTTCTTTATTTGCATAATTATTTATATATGGTACTTCACTCTCTAAAATAGTTCCTTGTTCTGGTTCTTGTTCAATCATATTTGCAACTTCCCAGAAATTTCCACCAGTTTCAGTTGAATCTTCGGTATCACTACTATATTGTTTTCTATAATTATTAATATCATATCCTAAGGCCATCTCTGAAAAATCATAGTACTCGCCTTTAGTTAATGCTAGATTTGTTTCAATGGCTTTTGTTGTTGCAAAAGCCCAGCACAATCCATAATTTTCTTGATCTTCTACGGTTATGTCTATATGGTCTGCTAAGTTATATTTTGATTCTAATTGTTCGTCTGCTGCTTTTAATTCTAGTGAACTAAAAGGAATATCATACATTCTTGGTGTTAGCGTTTTTTCTTTTTCTGTTTCTGGCAGTTTTAGCCATTCTTGATATGCCTTTCCATATTCTTGGTCGTTATCTGAATTTGTTTCAGCATAAGTTATCCCTGTACTTAATACTAATATCAATGTGGTTAATATTAGTATGTAGTAACAAATATTTTTCTTTTTCATATTCATTTTTAATTACCCCTCTTATCTCATTTTTGCGTTATGTTTAATATATCATAATTTGAATTATATTTGTTGGTTGTAATCAAAATGTAATATTATTGTAAGGTTGATGTAACAATGCTTTACTTACTTATGAACGTTTCCTCTGTTGATATTTTATCCTGTATCGTTTTCTCTATAATGATATCAAGATTTTGCTACACACTTTCTCCACGTTACACTTCGCAATGGAACTCTTGTGTTTCTCTATATGGTTGGCGATATGTACCTTCATTACGGACTTTCAACGATTAACTAAACGACATGCCCGTCGCACTATATGAAAGCCAGTCTTGTTCAAATCAACAAAACTGGCTTTATCTGCTACATTTCCAACATTTCTTTCAAATTTTCTTCTGGTTGCATTCCCACTGTTATTTTTTCTGGCTCTCCATTTTTGAATACTATGAATGTTGGTATGCTCATTACTCCGTATTTTGAGGCTATTTCTGATGCTTCGTCTACGTTTATTTTGCATATTTTTACGTTTTCGCTTGCTTGCTCAGCTATTTTTTCTACTATTGGGGCCATCATTTTGCATGGGCCACACCAGTCTGCATAGAAATCTACTAATACTAGCTTGCTCTCATTTAATACTTCTTTTTCAAAATTTTCTGAATTTAATTTTAATACTTGCATTTAATTTTCCTCCTTGATTTTTCTTAAATAATCTATCACAGATAATCCTGCTTTTGTGCCTTCGTATACTGCTTTGGATATTTGCATTAAACCTCCTGTACAGTCACCACAAGCGAATATACCTGGCATATTAGTTTGCATTTGGTTATCTACTATAATATTGTTTTGCTGTATGTTTAATCCCAGTTTTTTACCAAAATCAGTTGCATTTGCTGTTCCTAATGCTATAAATATTCCATCTAATTTTCTTTTGGTGTTGTCTTCAAAAATTACATCTTCAACTTTATTTTCGCCTTCTATTTTAGCTATTTTCTTTGGTATTACCTCGATTTCCCCTCTTGTATCTGGTGGATTTTCGCCTTGTGTTAGCAATACTATGCTATTTACTACATTTTTCAGGTGATTTATTTCATTTATTGCATATCTTCCGTTTCCCACTATTGCCACATCTTTGTTTTTATAGAAAAAAGCATCACATACAGCACAATAGCTAATCCCTTTTCCTTCTAATTCTTTTATTCCTTCTATATTTAAGGTTTTTCTATTATTGCCTGTTGCAAGTACAACGGTTTTGGTCTGATATTGTTTGTCTGCTTTTACATTAAAAAATTTCTGCTCATAATCATATTCTATTTCTACAACTTCTTCTTTTCTTATTTCTATCCCCAAATTTTGTGCTTGCTTAATTCCCTGCATAGCAATTTGCTTGCCAGTAGCAGGTAAAGCATAATAATTTTCTATTTTAGTAGCTTTTTCCAAAGCTCCATTATCTTTGTATAATACTAATACATCATGGCCTGCCCTTTTTATATACAAGCTAGCCGATATTCCCGCAGGCCCTGCTCCTATTACTATTGCATCTCTCATTTATTTGCTCCTCTTTTTTTATATACTATATCCCATTTTATAAATAAATGCAATATTATTTATAAACTTATGTTTATTCCCCTTGCAACTACTGAACTCATATTTTCAATCAGTCCATCTATTTCTTTTGGAGTTACTATAAAATTATAGTCATTTGGAATTAAAACTTCTCTTATCATTTCATATTTATCTTGTTTTTTTAATTCATTTAGATATTCATTGGATTTTGCTTCTTGTTGAAGTTTTTCTATAAATAAATCTATTGAATCAGCCGCAATGGTTGCAGCTTCTACAACAGTTGGGATTCCCAGGGCGATTATTGGAATTCCTAGGGTATCCTCGCTAAGCTCTTTTCTTGCATTTCCAACTCCTGCACCTGGTACAATTCCAGTATCTGCAATTTGTATTGTTGAACTTATTCTTTCTATGCTTTTAGAAGCCAAGCTATCTATAACAATTATCAATTTAGGTTTGACATTTTCAACAATACCTTTCAAAATTTCCTGTGTTTCAATTCCAGTTGTTCCCAAAACTCCTGGGGCAATTGCACTTACAGGTCTTGTTCCAGGTTCTAAATATTGTGGAGCATATTTTAGTAAATGTCTTGTTATATCTATATCTTTTACTACACTAGGTCCTAATGCATCTGGTGTAACTCCCATATTTCCCAGTCCTACAACTAAAATATCTTCTTTTCCATTCAAGTGAATCTTGTACAATCGAGTAAGCTCGTTTGCCAAGCATTGTGCGAACTCCTGAATTTCATCCTCAGAAGCATTTTTCAAATTTTTAGTATCAATTGTAATGTAGTTTCCCACTGGCTTACCAATAGCATTTGCGCCTTCCTCGTTAGTAATTTTAACTCTTGTAATTTTTATATTTTTCTTTTCTTCCTCCTCAGTCTCAATTCCCGGAATTTCGTCCTTAATATTATTGGCTTTCCTGTACAAATCTCTTCTTTCCAAAGCCAAATCAGTTCTAAAATTCATATAATATCCTCCTTGTATATTCTCTCAAATATTTTTATCTGTTTTCATTTTTTTATTCTTTTAAGATTATTCATTTTTACTTTTTATATTAAATTTCTATATTTTTTTGATATTATATGATATAATATTTTTGTCATTTTTTTAAATTTTACACCCTAAATTTAGGTGGTAATAAGGAGGGTTCATTATGAAAAATCGTGTCGAAGACGAAGCTAGACAAAAAATTTACCCAGAAGACCTTGAAGCCGAAAGAGAATTTAAACTGTTGCAATTAATGTATATTGCAGTTTTAATTCTTATTGTTGTTGGTTTCCTTAGGTTATTTATTAATTAATTTTGCAACGAATAATAAAGGATACTTCGAGTATCCTTTATTATTCGTTGCTTTTTTAAATATAATTACACAAAATAGCTTCTAATCCAATATTCAGATCAATTTGACCGGATTTGCTTTGGATGTCTAGATTAATTAGCTCTTCTAGAATTTCTCTGAGTTGTTTTTCTTCGAAATAACCTGATTGTTTTTTGTATTTTGTTGTTAGAAATGTTTGATTTGGTTTTAGGTTTAATACTTCTGTTATGTTTGTATTTTCTTTCTGTGCTAGTTTTACTAGGTATAGTTTTTTGAAATGATTGTAAAGTGTTATTAAAATTTTTTGTATTGGTTCTTTGTTGTATATTAAGTTTCTTAGTGTTTCTAGTGCTTTTCCGATTTGCTTACTTCCTAAGCTATCTGTTAGATCAAATATAACTGCTTCTATTTTGGGTATTGCAAGCAGGTCTACTGCTTTTTTATCTATTGTTCCATTTGTTCCTACATATTCTATTAGTTTGCGAATTTCGTTTATTAGTTCTTGCATAGATGTTCCGCTTGTTTCAATTAGATATTTTATAGTTTCATTATCTATGTTTACTTTATATGCACTGCATATTGATTTTAAGGTTTGGCTTAATTCAACTATGTTTAATTCCTTGAATTCCTTTGTTTCTCCATATTTTTCTATCATTTTGTATAGAGAATTTGTTTTATCTACACTTTCTTCTATTATTAGTAATATTGTGGTTTCTTGTAATTCCTGGTAATTTTCTTCTATGTATTCGGCTATTTTTTGTGCTACTTCCATATTCTTGGTCTTTTTGGTTTTTAGTTCTTTTTTTAGCAAATCACAATTTTTTACTACAATTAGCTTTTTAGGATACCCAAATGCGGGTGTTTGAAGTTCTTGAATAATGTTTTCTAAGCTGTTTTGTTCTATTGCTACATAGTTTATTCCTTGAATAATTTCACCAAAATTTTTCTTTATATTTTTAACTTCTTTTTCAATTAAATATGTATTCTCTCCATATATTACTTCTAGATTTTTCATTTTCTATACTCTCCTTGCATTTTAGAGTTTTTGCGAAAATTTTGCTGAGTGTGCATGGCAAATTGCTATTGCCATACTGTCTGTAATATCGTCTAGTTTCGGAAGTTTTTCTGTGTTTAATATCATTTTTACCATTCTTTGTACTTGCATTTTGTCTGCTCTTCCATAACCTGTTACTGCTTGTTTTATTTGAAGTGGAGTGTATTCATATGTTGCTAAGCCATTCATTCTGGCTACTACTAATGTTACACCTCTTGCTTGTGCTACATTTATTGCAGTTTTGGCATTGTTATTAAAAAACAATTCTTCAATAGACATTGCATCTGGCTTATATTCTTTTATAATTACATCTAGATCTCTATATATTTTTTCTAGTCTAAGTGGAAATGATACTCCTGCCTCGGTTGTTACTGCTCCTGATGTTATTAAATTAAATTTATTTCCTACATAATCTATTATGCTATATCCTGTTATTGCAAATCCCGGGTCAATTCCTAAAATTCTCATCTTCTACTTCCTTTTTGTTAATTATTATTCTTAGTATTTCTGCTACACTCCATGCTTGCGCAACTGTTCCTTTTGGAAGATATGGAGCTTTTGAATCATATAATTCAGATATACTTTGAATTGCACCATTATTATAAAATTCTTTTTTGAATGTATCTTCTACCGATTGTGCAAATTCTAAATATTTTTCTTTTATTTCTGATTGTGCCTTTTTAGTTTTTGCTGTTTTTAATTGGTTCAATAATGCATTATTGTATAATCCCAAAAGCCAAGGCCAAGTTATTCCTTGGTGATAGCTCATATCTCTTTTAAAGCCATTACCTTCATAAACATCTACATATCCTTTTTCGCCTTTTGCAAGTGTTTTTATTCCATATTTAGTAAGCAATTTGTTTTCTATTGTTTTTAACATATTTTGTGCCATTTCTCCATTTGACTCTATAATTGGATATGTTAAAGATACTGCAAATAATTGGTTTGGTCTTATTTTTTCATCTCCTAACACATCATATAAGCATTTTTTCTTTTTGTTATAAAATTTTTCTTCAAATGATTTCTTAGTTTTTTCTGCCATTTTTGCATATATGTCTGCATCTGTTTTTTCTCCAAATTTTATGCATAATGTTTCTAATATTTTTAGTGCATTATACCACATGGCATTTATTTCTACTGCTTTTCCATTTCTTGGAGTTACTGCAAAATCACCATATTTAGCATCCATCCAAGTATTTTGTGTTGTTGGTGTTCCACTTGATATTAGATTATCATCATCTAGATATATATTGTTATTATCTAAGTCAATTCCGTTTTTATAAGATTCTATTATTTTTTTCAATAAATCATATAATTCTGTTTTTACAAAAATATAATCTCCTGTGTAGTTTAAATATTTTTGTGTTTGTTCAAATAACAGTAATGAACTGTCTACACTGTTATATAATGGTCTATTGTCATAACCAGAATATCCATTTGGTACTAATCCAAATTTTATGTTTCTTGTAAATGTTAATATCACATCTTTTGCATATTCAAATCTTCTTGTTTTTAAAAGAAGCCCTTCATATGAGATTAGAGCATCTCTTCCCCAGTCTAAAAACCAATGATATCCTGCAATTACTGTGTGCAAGCCAAATGCTGGTCTATATACAATAAAATTGTCAGTACTCATTACTAGGTCTTTTATAAATTTCTTTTCCTCTATTTGCTTTTTAGTATCTTTTTCATTTTTCCAAACCAGATTACTTTCATAGACCACATCTTCTAGCCTTTTTATTTCTGAATTTATTATATCTCTTACATCTAATTCTTCTATATTTTCCTCTAATGAACATATTATGGATATTTCTTTTTCTTGTTCTGGCTCTAATTCAATTTCGTATGTGCCTGCAACTGAATGATTTTCCTCTGGAAAAAATCCACGTTTTTCTTCTTCTATATAATACATATTGTTAAATGTATTGTTTATATATTCTTTGTATATACCTGCTGAACATTGCATATATATAGGATACATTCCCATATTGTCTACTACTATTTTTACTTTATTTTTAGCAATTGTTTGTTTTAAGTTATACGTCTTTCCAGTATTCATACAATGGAAATCTCTAAAATTTATTATTGGCGTTAATTTTAATTTTGCTGTATTTTTTCCATTTTTTACATTATATAAAATACCCACTGTGTTTTTTCCATATTGCATACATATAGTTTTTGTTATTGTTACATCATTTATTTGGTATGTAAATATTGGAACATATTTTTTTTCAAATTTTTCTTGAATCTTAAATCCCTCTGATACATAGTTTTTGCAAATGTTTGTATATAAAATGTTCTCTTTTCCATCTATCTCAATGCTTTCGTCTATTTTAGATAATATCAAATATCTTCTAGCTGGTGGTGTAAATGGTGCTATTAGTAGTCCATGATATTTTCTAGTATTTGCACCTATTATTGTAGATGATGCATATCCTCCTATTCCATTTGTTATAATCCATTCCTTTTCTAAACATTCCTTTAAAGATATATCTTTTCCTAAATATTTCATCTATTGTGCCTCCATTACACTCATTTGTTAATGTTTTGCTCTTTTAGCTGTTTTTTTATTTGTTTTGCTAGTTATTAGCTTGTTTTCCGTTTTAGTATTCTCTATTTTATTTTCTGAGCTTTCCTCTTTAAAACTATATAAAGAACCTGTTTCTTCATACATTTTAATATTTTTTAATCTTGTTTCATCACTTGCTTTTATATCCTGTATTCTGTCCTGATATTTTGTAGCAAATTTGCTCTTCATTTTTGGTCTTTTTTTATTTTCAATTTTTGTGTTTATTCTTTTTACAGATTTTTGTCTTTTATCTTTTCTTTTTTCTTGTTTCTTTTGATCTTTTAGTTTTGAGTTAAGTAAGATATATTGTGTATCATATTGTTTATCTTTAAATTTCAAATCTGTACAAATTAGTTCCATAATAGCAACAGCAACAGTATCTCCATCATGTCTTATTTTGTTACCTTCTATTTTAGACATATGTTTGTGTATTACATTAACTCCCATACTTGAAAGTTTTGACAAATCTATTTCTACCAAGTCAGAGCCTTGTCTGTTATACATTCTAACATATTCTGGAACAACCTCTCCTGTATCACATATACAATAATCAACTATTTTGCCTCCCGAGTGGTCTATTATAGCTTGTAAATGTTCTGAGATTGAATAATTATCAGTTTGTCCAGGTTCTGTCATTATATTGCTTACATAGATTTTGAAAGCTTTGCTTTCTCTAATTGTTTTTGCTACATTTTTTACTAATAAATTTGGTATTACATTTGTATATAAACTTCCTGGTCCAATTACAATAGCATCAGCTTCTTGAATAGCTTCTAATACTCCTGGAGCAGGTTTGCAATTTGTTGGATTTATATAGATTCTGTTTATTTTACTTACTTTTTCATAAGCTACTTCTGGAATCTTATCCTTTTCTTTAACAACAGTTCCATCTTCTAATTCTGCACATATTGTAATTTCGTCATTTGTTACAGGCAAAACCTTTCCTGTCATATTCAAAATATGTCCAGCATTTTCAATTGAAGCTGTTTTGTCATTGAATATCTCATTCATTGCTGATAAATAAATATCTCCAAATGATAGATTTTTTAATTTATCATTTTTTAATCTATAATTCATTAAATATTCCATCATTTCGCTATCTAATGCAAGTGAAGATATTGCACCTTTTACATCTTCATATGGTAATAAATTTAATGCAATTCTAGAATCTGTTGGAGCTTTTCCATAGTCTGATACAGTTACAATTGCTGTAATATTATTTGTGTAATTTTTTAATCCTTTTATTAAAATATTTGTGCCTTCTCCCCCACCAATTACAACTATTTTAGGTCCTTCTTCATATACTTTTTTATTAAATATTAATGATTGTATATTTACTTGTGCTTTTTTTCTGCTTTCTTCATTTTCTTCATTATTAGCTTCAATTACTAACTCTAAGGTCCTTTTTTGTATATAAACTAAACCTAAAATGACACAAGTAAATCCTAATACAAACATTGCAACTATTTTAGCAACTTCTTTTAATGATATTTCATTTAACACCAATATCTCAGATATTCCATAACATACTAATACTATTCCAACTAATATTAAGAACATCCATCTTTTTATTTTTGTACTTCCTTTAAACCATCCCAAAAAGCCTTTCATTTATATTACTCCTCTCCAACAATTTGTATTTCTGGTTCTATACTAACATTAAATTTTTTATTAACTTCTTTTTTTATGTATTCGATCAAATCTAGAATATCTTTTGATGTTGCTTCTCCTGCATTTACAACAAATCCTGCATGTTTGGTGGAAACTTCTGCTCCTCCTATTTTGTAGCCTTTTAATCCACATTCATCTATAAGTTTTGCCGTAATAAAGCCTTCTCCTCTTTTAAATGTACTTCCAGCATTTGGTTTATCTAATGGTTGTTTTTCGTTTCTTGAACTTATATTTTTTTTCATTTTATTTTCTATTTCTTCTAGATTTCCTTTTGGTAATTCTATCACGGTTTTTATAATAATCCCATCTATTTTAGAAAAAATACTATTTCTATATGAAAAATTGTGTTCATTATTATTTATTGTTTTTATATTGCCATCAAAATCAATATATGTAGTTTCTTTTACAACTTCTTTTATTTCAGAGCCATATGCTCCTGCATTCATTTTGATTGCTCCACCAACAGTTCCCGGTATTCCGAACAGCAAACTCTAAGCCTTGTGCAGAATGTTCTTTGGCTATTCTAGATAATTTAGAAAGAGACATTCCCGCGCCTGTAATTATTGTTATGGTATCTCCATTTTCCTCAATTTTTACATCTTGCATTTGAAATTTTATTACAATTCCTCTAATTCCATTATCTCTTACTAATAAGTTAGTTCCATTTCCAATTATGGTAATTGGGATTTGATTTTCTTTTGCATATTTTAATATATATTCTAATTCGTTCTCATTTTGAATTTTTATAAATACATCTGCATTTCCTCCGGTTCTAAAAGAAGTGTGTAAACTCATTGGTTCATTTAGGAAAATATTATTTTCATTTACTTTTGTTTTTAAGTCATTGTATATTTTTACATTGTCTAACATAAATTTACCTCCATTTTAAAATATACCATAAATATTTTCTTTTTCATCTACTCCAATTCCTTCTGCTGCTGGCTTTTGTGGCAATCCTGGCATGGTGTATATTTTTCCTGCTAATGCTACAATAAATCCAGCGCCAGATTTTAATAAAATATCTCTTACGGTTATCTTAAAAGGTTCTTTTATAACTAAATTTTTAGGATTATCAGATAATGAATATTGCGTTTTTGCTATGCATACGGGTAAATTCGCATAACCTATTTTTTCAATTTGTTTTATTGTTTCTAGGGCTTTTTCTGTAAACTCTACTCCTTCTGCTCCATATATTTCTTTTGCAACTTTCTCAATTTTTGTTTGTATACTTTCATTTTCCGAATATGTTAATTGTAGTTTGCTTTCGTTTTCTGAAAGTTTTACAACTTTTTCAGCTAAATCAATTGCACCTTCTCCGCCTTTTTCCCAAGATTCAATTAAACTTAGTTCTACTCCAATTTTATCTAATTCTTGCTTTAATGTATTAATTTCTAATTCGGTATCTTGATTATATTTATTTATTCCAACTATTACTGGTATATTAAATTTATTTCTAATATTATCAATATGTTTTAATAAGTTTTGTATTCCTTTTTTTAGACTTTCAATATCTTCATTTTGTAGTTCTTCTTTTGGCAGTCCTCCATGGTATTTTAAAGCTTTTATTGTAGCAACGCAAACTGCTAAATTTGGTTGAATATTGGCTTTTCTGCATTTTATATTAAAGAATTTTTCTGCTCCCAAGTCAGCTCCAAAACCAGCTTCTGTTACTACATAATCAGCTAATTTCATAGCCATTTTTGTAGCAATTACACTATTACATCCGTGAGCAATATTTGCAAAAGGTCCTCCATGTACTATTGCTGGTGTATTTTCCAAAGTTTGAACTAAATTTGGATTAAAGGCATCTTTTAAAAGAGCCGTCATTGCTCCATCTGCTTTTAAATCCTTTGCAGTTACGGGTTCTCCTTTGCTATTGTATCCTATAATTATATTGGCAATTCTTTTTTGTAGATCTTCCAAGTTCTCTGCTAAGCAAAATATAGCCATTATTTCAGATGCAACAGATATATCAAATTCATCTTGTCTTGGTACCATATTCTTTTCTTCATTAAGGTTTACTTCGACCTTTCTAAGAGCTCTATCATTCAAGTCTAAGCATCTTTTCCATACCACTTGTTTTATATCTAATTTGTTTCCAAAGAAAATATGATTATCTATCATTGCTGAAAGTAGGTTATTAGCAGATGTTATAGCATGTATATCTCCTGTGAAATGCAAATTTATTTGCTCCATAGGAACGACTTGCGAATAACCTCCACCTGTTGCTCCTCCTTTTATTCCAAAAACAGGTCCAAGTGATGGCTCTCTTAATGCTAATATAGATTTCTTTCCAATCTTTCTTAACCCATCTGCAAGTCCTATCGCCATTGTTGTCTTTCCTTCTCCTAATGGAGTAGGATTTATAGATGTCGTTAAAATCAATTTTGCGTTTTTTCTGTTTTCTACTTTTTTTAACAATTTTGTTTCTATTTTAGCTTTGTATTTTCCATAGAGTTCTATATGTTCTTCACTAATTTCCAGTTCATTGGCTATTTCTGAAATCTTTTTTACATTTGCCTTTCTAGCAATTTCAATATCTTTCATAAAGTTTCCAACTCCTTATACAATACTTCCTATTATAATTCCTATTAAAGCTCCTACAAAAACCTCTACTGGTGTATGTCCTAATACCTCTTGCAATTTTTCTTGCACAGTTTCTATTGCAAGTCCTGGTGTATTTACTATTTTATTTAGTATTTTTGCTTGTTTTCCAGCTGCTCTTCTTACACCTGCGGCATCATACATAACCACCAATGACATTATTACTGCTAAGCCAAATATAGCAGAATCAAATCCCACATTTCTGCCTATTAACGTACTTAAACAGCATACAACAGCAGAATGAGAGCTTGGCATATCACCTGCTCCTAATATTCTTTTAAAATTAAATTTCTTTTCTTTTACTAAATCCCATACGGTTTTAAATATTTGTATTCCTAACCATACAAACATTGGTACAATTATGTACTTGTTATTTAGTAGTTCTTGTAATACTGTCATTTTTTCTATTTCCCCTTTTTATTTCATTTTAATCTTGTTGAACAAATGGTTCTTCACTAATTCCATCTTCTTTTTTTATAAGTAAATTGATTTTTTTCTCTGCACTTTCTAATATTGTGTTACATTTTTTAGAAAGTTCCATTCCTTCTTCAAATTTATTTACTGAATCTTCCAAATTCAATGTTCCTTTTTCTAATTCTTGTACAATTTCTTGTAATTTTTGCATTGTTTCTTCAAATGACATTTCTTTTTCCTTTGCCATAACTTTCCTCCCATTATTTTTCTTGAATAGTATTGTTTTTTACATCTACATCGTACCACATAATTACTTGTGTCGTATTTTTGTCTATTACACTTACAACATATTTTCCGTTGTCTATTTGCTCATCAATTTTAAATGTAACATTATCGTCTTTTCCCCAGTCGTTTTTTATCATTTCTATTGCTCTTTCTTCATTGTTTTTTTCTTGTTGTTGAGCTTGATTTAGTGTATTTTCTGTTTTATTTTCTTCATTCTTTGTTTCTTCTTTTACTTCTGCATTAGTAGGTAATTCATTTTGTGTAGTATTAGTAGTGTTATTATTTACTTCATTTTTTATCCACTCAACAGCATTTTGTACTTCATTGCTTTGTTTTATATCATTATTATTGATGTTTTCTTCTTGTTTATTTAGAACAATTATTGCACCCATTATAATTAAAGCTATTACTAATATTATTATAACAATTTTTGTTTTTTTATCCATTTTCTCTTTTTCCTCCTTATAATACTTGTGCCTCTTTTGTTCCGTCATTAAATCTTAGTGTTATTTTGTCGTCTTTTTTTAACATTTTGCTACTATTTATTAGATTTCCATCTTGCTGAGCTAAACAGTATCCTCTTGTTAATGTTTTTAGTGGACTTAAAGTATCTAGTTTAGCAATTAACTCAGTACTTTTTCCTCTTGAATCTTTCATTTTTATGTTAATAGAATTTTCTAAATTTTTCATTATATTATCTACTGTAATATAGTATTCATTGATTTTTTGAGCAGGATTTGTAAATACTCTGGATTGGCTTGTTTTTTCATATAAAAGTCTCATATATTCTATTTTCTTTTTTAAGGCAAGTTTTGCTCTTGATTTATAAGTATTTATTTTTTCTTTTACTTCTTTTATATCTGCAACAGCAAGTTCAGCAGCTGCTGATGGTGTTGGTGCTCTTAAATCTGCAACAAAATCGGCTATTGTGAAATCCGTTTCATGTCCAACCGCAGATATTATCGGAATTTCAGAATTATATATTGCATGTGCCACAATTTCTTCGTTAAATGGCCACAAATCTTCAAGTGAGCCTCCTCCTCTGGCAACAATTAGTACATCAGCTAGTTTGTTTTCATTCATAAATTTTATTGCATCAGCAATTTTTTCTCCTGCACCTTCTCCCTGAACAGGTACTGGATATAATCTAATATGTACATTAGGATTTCTTCTTGTGGAAACATTTATTATATCTCTTATTACTGCTCCCGTTTTTGAAGTTAACACACCAATTGTTTGTGGCATAAATGGAATTGGCTTTTTATGAGAAACAGAAAAATAGCCTTCTTGTTCTAATTTTCTCTTTAATTCTTCATATGCTTGGTATAAACTTCCTATTCCATCTTCTTTCATTGCTTTGCAATAGATTTGGTATACGCCATCTCTTTCATATACTGCAACTGTACCTAAAATAAGAACTTTCATTCCATCTTTTGGCACAAAATTAAGTGTTGCATTTGCAGTTTTAAACATAATGCATTTTATTAAGCTTGTACCATCTTTTAAAGTAAAATACATATGACCAGTATAATGATGTTTAAAATTTGAAATCTCACCTTTTACATATACATTATTTAGGAATTCGTCTTCTGCCACTTTGTTTTTTATGTATTTATTAAGTTCTGTAACTGATAATGGTTCTGGTTTCATTTATCCTCCTTATTTTTCTTCTGCAACAATACTTGCTAATACTCCATTTATAAAAGCTGATGATGTTTCTTCTGAATATTTTTTTGCCAAGTCAACAGCTTCATTTATAGCTACTTTAAATGGAACTTCTGCATATTTTATTTCATATATAGCAAGTTTAAGTAAAGCAATATTAGTTTTAGAAATTCTATCTAATGTCCAGTCTTTTTTTAAATTTTTAGATATTAGTTCTTCTAATTCGTCTTTTCTTTCTGTTATTTCTTTTATAGCCTTTTTTATATAACTAATAGCTTCATTATCTGTAATTTCATTGTTTTCTAAAAATAAATCAGTATGTTCTTCTGATACGTCTTTTTGTATTTCTATTTCATATAATGCTTTAAAAAGCATTTCTCTTGTTTCTGTTCTTTTCATTTACTTTCCCCTTTAATTAAGCATAATTTTAAATATGGGACGAAGCAAAGCCTCGCCCCTTTTGTATTTACTTACATCTTATCTATAAATTTTTTTAGTTTTTCTTTTACATCATATTTATTGTATTGAACATAATTGCCAACAAATATTCCTATCACAATAAGGATAATTCCTATTACAAGTTTGTATAGTTGTGTACATAATATCAATATTGCAATAAGTGCTCCGATTACAGCTCCTTTGTACTGATCCCAAAACTGTTTCATATTATCCATAATCCTTTTACTCCTTACTCTTCAATATTTAACTTCTCAGGAGCAATATTTTTTACTCTTATATTAACTTCTTTTACATCTAAACCAGAAGTTGTTTTTATTGCTTCTTTTATCTTTGCTTGTAAATTACTTGATAAGTCTTTAATTACAGCATCAGGATGTATAAATAAAGTTACATATACTGTTACATTATTTTCTTTATCTAAGAAAACTTTGCTATTTACATTTTCTGCCCCTTCAAATCCTTTTGCAACAGATGCAATTAAGCTTTCCAATGTTTCTTTTGAAATTAGCAATTTTCCTTCGTTATTTTCAAGAAGAATACCTTCTTTTTGTTTTTCTTTTTCTTTATCGCTTCCATCAAAAAATATACATTTTATAGCAAGTAAAATAATTACAATTGCTACTCCTAGTAATATATTTGAAGATACAGAGTCATTTAATATTGCAGCAACTATCCCACTTACAAACTCTAATTTTAGCCATCCAAATACTAATAAACATACTATTATAGATAATATCAATAATAAATTTGCAAATACAACTAAGCTTATTTTTTCTATTACTTTCATTTTTAGCTCCATTCTTTTCCTAGCTATTAGGAATTATTTGTCTTCACTTTCTGTTTCTACTACGCCTTCTGTTTCTGTGTTAACACCTTGAACATGAACATTTACTTCTATAACTTTTAAACCTGTCATTGTTTCAACTGCTTTCTTTACTCTGTTTTGAATTTCAAAAGCTACATCTGGAATTCTTGTACCATATTCAACTATAATGTTTACATCAACTTTTGCTTCTTTATCTCCAACTTCTACTTTTATTCCTTTTGACATATTTTTCTTTCCGCTTAATACTTCTGTAATTCCACCAGCGAAACTTCCAGCCATACTATAAACCCCTGGTACTTCTGAAACTGCGACACCAGCAATAACAGCAACAACATCATCTGCTATTTTTATACTGTTTTCTTCTTTAACCTCTTCATTTTGTAATTCTACATTTTCTTTTAATTCTTCATTTTCCATAATATTTTCCTCCTAAATAATTATATTCTTTTTTATGTTATTAGTATATCAATATATGACAATTTTTACAACCGTTTTTCGAAAAAATTTCGTAGTTTTTTATTTTAAGTATTTTTCTAAGAATTTTCCAGTATATGACCTATTGTTTCTACAAATTTGTTCAGGAGTTCCAACTCCAACAATTTCTCCACCTCTGTCTCCACCTTCTGGGCCTAGGTCAATTATATAATCTGCTGTTTTTATTAAATCTAAGTTATGTTCTATTACTATTATGCTGTTTCCTGTTTCCACAAGTCTTTGTAATATTTCTACCAATTTGTGAACATCAGCAATATGCAAGCCTGTTGTTGGTTCGTCAAGAATATATAATGTTTTTCCTGTTGCTCTTTTAGATAATTCTGTTGCAAGTTTTATTCTTTGAGCTTCTCCTCCCGATAAGGTAGTTGATGGTTGTCCAAGTTTTATATATCCTAATCCTACATCATACAATGTTTGTAATTTTGTTTTAATTTTAGGAATATTAGCAAAAAATTCTAATCCTTCTTCTACTGTCATATTTAGCACATCAGAAATGCTTTTTCCTTTATATTTAACTTCCAATGTTTCTTTATTATATCTCTTGCCTTTGCAAACTTCGCAAGGCACATAAACATCAGGTAAAAAGTGCATTTCTATTTTTAATATTCCATCACCAGAGCAAGCCTCACACCTTCCTCCTGATACATTAAAGCTAAATCTTCCTTTTGTATATCCTCTCATTTTCGCTTCATTCGTTCCAGCAAAAATATCTCTTATTAAATCAAACACACCTGTATAAGTAGCAGGATTTGAACGTGGTGTTCTTCCTATTGGAGATTGATCTATGTTTATTATTTTATCAATATTTTTTAATCCTTTAACTTCTTTGCACTTTCCTGGTTTTTCTGTTGAGCCATTTATTTCTCTTGCAGCATATTTGTACAAAATTTCATTAACCAATGTACTCTTTCCAGAACCAGAAACACCGGTTACACATGTGAATACCCCTAACGGAAATTTAACATCTATATTTTTCAAGTTATGTTCAGTAGCGCCTTTAATTTCTAAGGATTTTCCATTTGATTTTCTTCTTTTTTCTGGAATTGGAATTCTTATTCTTCCACTTAAATATTTTCCAGTTATGGAATTAGGGCTATTTTTTATTTCTTCAACATTTCCTTGTGCCATAACATTTCCACCATGAACACCAGCACCTGGTCCAATATCAATAATTTCGTCAGCAGCATACATTGTATCTTCGTCGTGTTCAACAACTACAACAGTATTTCCCATATCTCTTAATTTTTTTAGGGTATCTATCAATTTGGAGTTATCCCTTTGATGTAAACCAATACTTGGTTCATCTAAAATATATAATACTCCTGTTAAGCCAGAACCAATTTGAGTAGCCAGTCTAATTCTTTGAGCTTCGCCTCCTGATAAAGTTCCGGCTGGTCTAGATAATGTTAAATAATCTAGTCCAACATCTATTAAAAATTGAAGTCTTTTACTCAATTCCTTTAATATAGGTTCGGCAATAAACGCGTCTTTTTTGCTTAATTCTAGGCTTTCTAAATATTCTTTAATTTTAGTTATAGACATTTCTGTTAATTCGTTAATATTTTTATCTTTTACTCTTACAGCCAAGCTTGTTTTATTTAATCTAGCTCCTTCGCATTCTGTACAATGACTATTTGTCATATAATATTCATAAAAATCTCTCATTCCTTGTGATTTTGTTTCAGCATATCTTCTTTCTAGTGTTGGTATAACACCTTCAAATGGACTCTTAAACTTTCTCGTTCCAGAAGCAGAAGTATATGAAAAATCAATTTTTTCTGTACCTGTACCATATAAGATTTTGTCCAAAAATTCTCTTGGCAATTTCTTTATAGGAACACTTATGTCTACATTATAATGTTTAGCAATGCTTTCAAAATACATTTTCGCCATTGTTTCACTCTTTTTCATTGTACTGGCTCCAAAAGCCTTTACTCCGTCATAAAGAGTCTTGTTTTTATCCGGAATAATCAGATCTTCGTCCATTTTCATTAGGTATCCAATACCAGCACATGCAGGGCATGCTCCAAATGGATTATTAAATGAAAACATTCTTGGTGTAAGCTCCTCAAATCCAATTCCACAGTCTGGGCAAGCATAATTTTGGCTAAATAATTTTTCTTCTTTTCCCGGAATATCAATAGTAACCAAATTGTTTGCATGAGTCAAAGCAATTTCAACAGATTCTGTTAATCTGTTCCTAATATCTGGTTTAATAACTAATCTATCAACCAAAATATCAACATTATGTTTCTTTTGTCTGTCAATTTCAATATTATCTGTTATTTCATATATTTGTCCATCTATTCTAACTCTAATAAAGCCTTCTTTTTGGAAACCTTCAAGCATTTTTACAAATTCGCCCTTTTTTCCTCTAACAACTGGTGCTAAAATTTGTATTCTAGTGCCTTCTTCCAGTTCCATAATAGAATCAACAATTTGGTCAATAGATTGTTTTTCAATTTTTCTACCGCATTTAGGGCAATATGGAACACCAATTCTAGCATATAATAAACGAATATAATCATAAATTTCAGTAACAGTTCCAACAGTAGAACGCGGATTTTTAGAAGTAGTCTTTTGATCAATAGAAATAGCAGGAGATAGACCTTCAATCTTCTCTACATCTGGTTTTTCCATAATTCCTAAAAACTGTCTAGCATATGAAGATAAACTCTCTACATATCGTCTTTGCCCCTCAGCATACAATGTATCAAAAGCCAAAGAAGACTTACCAGAGCCAGAAAGTCCAGTAATAACCACTAATTTATTTCTAGGAATTTCTATATCTATATTCTTTAAATTGTGCTCCTTAGCACCCTTTATCACTATTTTATCATTCATAAAAAGCTCCTCCGTTTTTTGTTTCGTAAAGTATTATACTACGTTTCTCAAAATAAAACAAGTGTTTTGTTAAATTTTGTCTAACGGAATAATTTAACGTAAAAATTCTTCACATTTTTGTTTCTCTATTTTCATAATATTTTCTCTATAACTAGCATACGAAAGCTTGCCCTTGGTTGAGCGTTTTGTTAATTCCTCATAGTGGTTAAAATACATATCTTCTGGCATTAGCTCATCTTTAAAATATGGTCTTTGTGTATCTTCATATCCGCATTTTTCTTTTAAGTATGTGGGAATTACTAACATCATAGATGTATCTACAAGGCATTTTTCTCCATTTATATTTGTTTCAAGCCAAGCATGAACTCCATTGTGGCAATTCTTGGTTCCAAGCAATGCTAAATTCTTGCCAGTATGAAATTCTGGATTTTCAAACATTACACCCATAAATCGGCTAGTTCTACCACAATTCCCTATATGCTCTCCTCTTTTAAAAAACTCATACATACTAGAATATGTTTCTATATTAATATTTTTTGTACTTTCAAGCAAACTTTTCCCATTATGCATAGCCTGTTCAAAGCTCTTAATTTCGCCATTTTGCATAAATTGAGCTATATCTGAATTTTTACTAATAGCCATATCTCTTAAAGTTTTTATCTCATTTTTATTATCTTTAAATTGAAATAAATTTACAATTTTATCCCAGACACCTTCTGGTATTTGTTCTTTTTTATTCTGTATCAATTTTCTTATATTTTCTAATTCTTTTCTATTTATCAAAAACTCAATATCATTCCAAGTAGGAATGTTCTCATTATTATATCTATTAAGTTCAAAAAATTCATACTCTTTTGGGTTTGTATAATATAGCATAATAGCCTCTCCTTTTGCAGTTTTGTTGTAATTATATTATAACCATATTCTCCCTCTGTCAATACACTTTATAAATTTTGACCATTTTTGTTGACAAATTTGTCGATAAATGTCAAAATAAATAGTATAATGATAAAGGAGGGGAATTTTTATGGATTATATGGATTATTATAGCTATTATTCTGATTATCCATCAAGTTTTGATTTTTCTATGGATGCATCTAGCGGTTTATCAGCTCTTATGGGCTTTTTAGGCGGAATGTTTATTATGGTAATAATTATAGCCATAGCAGCTGGTATTTTTACAATTATAGGTCAATGGAAAATGTTCAAAAAAGCTGGCGCAGAAGGTTACATTTCTTTAATTCCTGTTTACAGTTTAATTAAAGAAATGAGACTTGGAGGTTTACCTATTTATTGGTTCTTCCTAGTTTATTGTGCTGTTATCCCACTTATTGGTTGGATTGGCCCAGTAGTTCTTGCTTTTTGGAAAAACATAAATTTAGCTAAATCTTTTGGAAAAGGTACTGGAACTGGTGTTTTATTAACATTCTTCCCATTTGTAATGTACCCAATACTAGGATTTGGAAAAGCTGAATATGTTGGACCACAAGGTCAAATTCAAGTTGAAGATAAAGAATAATGCAAAATGAAAAAATCGCCAATTTTATATTGTGCGATTTTTTTATTTTTTATATTAAAGCTTTTATAACAATTTCAATAAATTATAATAGTTTTTCCAATTCTTTTATTTTATCTCTTAATTTTGCCGCTTCTTCAAAATTCATTTCGGCTGCACATTTTAGCATCTCGTCTGTCAACTTAGCGATAACCTCCTCAACATTTTCCTCTTTATCAATATTATACTCAGCAGAAATCTCCTCAACAACAGTAGCCTTTATAGTATCTCTTACAGATTTTTTAATAGTCTGAGGCACAATTCCGTGTTTTTCATTGTATTCCTGTTGTATTTTTCTTCTTCTATTAGTCTCGCTTATAGCCTTTTCCATAGACTCAGTCAATTCGTCTGCATACATTATAACTTTTCCCTCTGTATTCCTAGCAGCACGTCCAATTGTTTGAATCAATGACCTCTCTGAACGCAAAAATCCTTCTTTATCGGCGTCCAGAATTGCAACTAACGAAACCTCTGGAATATCTAAACCTTCTCTTAATAAGTTTATACCAACCAATACATCAAACTCGCCTATTCTTAAATCTCTTATTATCTCCATTCTTTCCAATGCCTTTATGTCAGAATGCATATATCTTACTTTTATATCTAACTCCTTCAAATATGAAGTCAAATCTTCTGCCATTTTCTTTGTTAAAGTAGTAACTAACACTCTTTCATTTTTTGCAGTACGTTTTCTTATTTGTTCTATTAAATCGTCAACTTGATTTGTTACTGGTTTTACCTCAATTTCTGGATCTAAAAGCCCTGTTGGTCTTATAATTTGCTCTACAACATTTTCTTTTGAATGTTCCTTTTCATAATCAGCTGGTGTAGCACTTACAAAAATACATTCATTTATTTTTTGCTCAAACTCCTCAAATTTAAGTGGTCTATTGTCATATGCAGAAGGAAGTCTAAAACCATAATTTACTAATGAATCCTTCCTTGCTCTATCTCCATTGTACATAGCTCTTACTTGTGGAACCGTGGCATGAGACTCGTCTATCAGTAGTAAGAAATCCTTTGGGAAATAATCAAATAAAGTAAATGGAGGACTTCCAGCAGGTCTGCCACTTATATGTCTTGAATAATTCTCTATTCCTTGGCAAAATCCAGTTTCTTTTAGCATTTCCATATCAAAATTTGTTCTTTCCTCTATTCTTTGGGCTTCAATTAGCTTGTTTCTATCTTTAAAATATTTTATCCTTTCTTCAAGCTCTGCTTCTATTGTTGTAATAGCCTTGTCCCTTTTTTCACTTGTTGTAACATAATGTGAATTTGGAAATATCATAACATGATTTCTTACTGCTGTAACTTTTCCATTAAGAGGATTTATTTCAGAAATTTTCTCAATTTCATCTCCCCAAAACTCAACTCTAATAGCACTTTCAGACATATCAGAAGGATATATTTCTACAATATCTCCTTTTGCTCTAAAAGTTCCTCTTTTAAAATCTATTTCATTTCTAGTATATTGCATATTTATCAATTTTTTCAAAACTTCGTTTCTCTCTTTTTGCATACCAGGTCTTAAAGAAACAATCATATTTTCATAATCAATAGGATCTCCGCAATCCATATATGCAAGAAACAGAAGCCACAACAATAACATCTTTTCTCTCAAACAAAGCCGCAGTAGCCGAATGTCTTAGCTTATCTATTTCATCATTTATAGAAGCATCTTTTTCTATATATGTATCAGAAGAAGAAATATATGCCTCAGGCTGGTAATAATCATAATATGAAACAAAATACTCCACCGCATTCTCTGGAAAGAACTCCTTGAACTCACTATACAACTGACCTGCCAAAGTCTTATTATGTGCCAACACCAATGTTGGCTTTTGCACTTTCTCTATAACATTTGCCATAGTAAAAGTCTTACCAGAACCAGTAACACCCAAAAGTGTCTGAAACTTCTTACCTTCTTCAATTCCTTTACTCAAATATTCAATAGCCTTAGGCTGGTCGCCTGTTGGCTTATACTCCGAATGCAACTTAAACATATCCTTGCCCCCTTTTGCGATATGTGCTAATAATATTATTATTATATATCACAAATCGGTCGGAAATTCAACATATGCCTAATAAACAATATACTCCTGACTAGCCTTATCTAGTCCATATACCTTCTCAATTTCGCCTTTTTCTTGTTTTGTACTTAGAAACACAATTCTTTCGAATATATGCGTTTTCAATAGCTCCTTCAATGCTGGATTTAGCATCATGTCCTCTATTGAGCTTCCATGGGCTGTGAACATTCCTTTTATGCCGGAACATACTGCTTGATTTATTGCCTCTACGTCTTCGTATGAACCAATTTCGTCTGCCACAATTATTTTTGGAGCCATTGACCTAATTAGCATTTTCATACCAACTCCCTTTGGCACATTTGAAAGCACATCTGTCCTCATCCCAACATCATTTTGAGCAATTCCCTTGTACATAGCAACAAGTTCCCCTCCGTAGTTTGACATTAAATTGAATTTTTCAGATAACTCAAAGCTTAGAACCATAAGCTTTTAATTTTGTCAACTTTTTCCTCCTTTTATATTGCTTTGTGTATGGAAGTGGTATTTTATAAACTTTTTTCAAAGGTGAAAATTCCGACATATTTCAACATTCTTTTTAGTAGTATTTTGTTATAAGAATTTATGCAATAAAAATTTTACTTTTTTGCCTAAAAAA
>OLGM01000133.1_pt1 | contig 54193 bp, 39 predicted proteins | sample 1606001 | NCBI WGS metagenome assembly OLGM01 (sample SAMN03283294) | human gut metagenome | biome: human-associated habitat; material: feces | host: Homo sapiens | place: Peru | collected 2012
AAGTGAAAAGATTTTAACGGCTATCTTATTCATAATCAACCTTGAGGCTTTATTTCTTGTGAATCTTGAACGAAAGGTACAGGAGATAGATGGCTACTGCCACATCCACTATGTTCCAGACCAACCTTCCGAGGGCTATCTTCGCAAATGGCTGGAATAGGACCGCCAGCACGATAAAGACAACCATCCGGTCCATATTCTTGCTCTTATACTCCAGATAGGCAAGATAGGCAAATGCAGCCATTGCCAGGAATCTCACAAGGGTATAGAAACCATAAGGCATCTTGAATAGACACAGTAGCAGTAGCGACGCAATGCCAAGGTAGATATAGAATTGTCTTTTCTGCTTCTTTGCCATATCAATATACCCTCCAAGTTTTGTAATCCAGCAAATCCTCTATGCTCTCCTCGACGGAATCATCCAGCGAGGAAAAGAAATCGAATCCGGTCATCTTTTCTACAACATTGACCGTTGTCGCACAATCCTTGAAATACCGCTGATCCGGGGTGTTTTCCATCATGAATGCAATGGAGGTCCAACCGTCGGCTAAGGGAGCCAGAATCGCCTTGAAAAAGGCATCCGGGACGGTAACTCCGTGCGAGCCGATGACACCATTGACATTCTTTCCAATGATAGGACCGGTTACAACATACACTTTACCGAACTGATTCGCCCAGCTGCGGACTTTGTTCTCAAGCGTATTCCAGTACCTGTTGTTGAGTTCCGGGTCCTGAGGGCAGATGTTCGTGTAGTAGAAAGTCTCCCACATGGCCGAATCACTCCACTTGAAATCTGCTGCGGGTGCCATATGCCCGCGTGACCATCCACTGCCGCGAAAATCATACGAATCCGACTGTGGAACCTGGGATCTGGAATCTTGCTGGAAATCTTTTCCTTTCCTGGAATAAGGTCCATTTGTTTCTTCAGCAGTCAACTCATAGAATACCCAGTTCGGGATACGCCTCTGCGGATTATGTGAAACCGTAAATCCCTCATAATCAATGATGATCTCGGTCGGACCTATTTTGGTAACAGTTGACGCAGGCAGCTCGGTTCTTACCTGCCTCGCCGGAACCTGTGCCCCGGCCTTTGGTCGTGCCGGAATACAGCTACTGGCCAGAAAAAGGGTTAGCAAAGCTATGCAGGTAGTTCTCATTCGATAATTCCTGGTTTAGGTATAATTTGAATCAAGAATCGTTGGTTGTCTTCATGAATATCGGACCGAGGTTTCCCCTCCATCTTGCCAGCTCCGGCCAATACGACCTCGCAGGGGAGATTATAGAAATTCAGCGTGGCACTCTTTTGATCAGGAAACCAAAACGTAAAAAGTGAAAGTGCACGTTCATAACTTAATTGGTTATTCCTGTAGTAATTATCAGTAGATGCTTGTCCCTCAATAATAAGAAGATAAGAAGCATCCTTATCTTTTGCCACCAATTTATCCAGGAACGATTTGATTGTATCTCGGACAGCTAATAGTTCAGTCTTGGTCGCCTCGTCAAGATCATTGATGTCAGAACTTCGGCTTTCAAATCGGACCTTCGTCTTCAGAATATGCTTCTTATACTCCGGCACATACTGAAAATACGTAGTATCAATATTCTGGATGGCATTTCGGATCTCGTTGATCTTCTCGATTTCAGCTTTGGTTGCATCCCGCTCCTTCCCAATCTGCGCCATCTCTCTATGGAGGAGGGCGATGGCCAGGATAAACAGCATCAACATGACAAAGAAAAGGTTTGTCATGAGGTCTGAATAGCTGGTCCAGAAATGCGAACCTTTGTTTTTCCTTGCCATTACAGAACGCCAAATACTTTGAGAATGACGATGACGCAAGTTCCAATCAAGACGGCACAAGTCGTACAACCTGTAATGACGGCCCAGAGCGGAGTCTTTTTGGGCTCTGACGGAACGGGAATCTGCATGACGCCATTGGACTGAGCCGGAACGCTACGGGTAACAAGCGCATGGACAGCATCAGCCAAGCGGTCAATCTTTCCGCCCTGAGAGTCGCTCTTCATGGCCATAGCACGGATGCTCTCTTCCAGTTTAAGCAGCTGGTCCAGTTTCTCGCTTTGAGCTGTTGTGGCATCTGCGACTTTGTTCATGCTCTCCTTGACATCAACCAGATTCTTGAGCTCATCAATTATCAACGAAGTCTCCTCCAGTTTCTTATTGAGAGCTTCCTGCTGAGCATCGATGGCCTTCATGAATTCCAGATGCTGCTTCGATGTAGCACCGGTCAGTTCCTCATATTGCTTGCCGGTATGCTTGGAAAGGCCTTCGATGGATTTCTGGACTTCAAGGTCAATATCGCCGACAGCCTTGGAGATTGCCTCCTTGCGCAGCTGAATTTGTTCCACTTCACTCTTGAAGAACTCGCCAAGGTTCTCGATTAGTTTCGTCCTGTCAAGATGATCGCTGAGGTTACTATTTAGAGACTCTACCCGGGCAATGTACTGGTTAGACTGCTGCAGGAAAGTATGCAGGTCGTTGATCTGTTCGGTGCAAGACTGGAGTTCTCTCAGAACACGGACATTGGCCTGGGCCATGCCGTCCACGTCGAGTTTCTGTACGGCCTCAAGAAGAGTTGCATTTTCCTTGTAGGTCGTATTGATATTTTCGAATATCTTGTTGAGATTCTGAGAGTTGGTCGCAAAATCCTTATTAAACTTCGTCAGGTTCTTCTGCAGGATTGCCAGAGTGCTGGCCATATTGTGCTTCATCTGAGGAAGCAGCTCACCCTGCATCCAGTTCAGGAACTTGTTCTTCTTCCGCTCGTTATCCTCGGTGGAGTTTCTGTAGGAGAAGGAACCAATTATGGTAAGTAGAACACCGATGAAGGTTGTAAGCATGGCAATGGCTACGCCACGCAGAAGGTCACGGATACCAGTTGCTCCTGCGTCCTCATATGCCTCCCACTGTCCCTGCTCTGACAGAACATATGTATTGCCGGTAGACTTCACGACAGCCTTCTGTCCGATGTCCAACTTTGCTGTAGCCGGAAGTTCGGATTTGCTGTCCACGGTAATGATCTGTTCAGTCACGGCCGGAGCTCCGAGAAGGGATTCGATACCTCCTCCGTAACCAAGGATTCCAACACCAAGGACGATACCGATAAGTGTGCCGCAGAGACCGATGTAAATCGGAACAGGTGCCGTTGTGTCAATCTGGGCCTCAACGGCATCACACTGCCGGTCCGTAATATCCTTCAGGGTCGAATAATCGGTTGCCCCTTGGTTCTTAGCCAGATAATTATTGATAGCATCTACGATGCTCTGGAAGATCTTGCTCTTCTTTTTCTCATTGGCGTAAGTTATCTGGACACTGGTATTCCATTCATCAAATTCAGTGGAAAGGTCCTCTTCGGGGCTCTCCGGAAAGATTTTTCTGAGTGTTGTCCTTAAATGTTGTGTTCTGCTGAAAGCGATTATCTGGAAGATTACTGCTACAGCAAGAACTACCAGAGATACTATGATATTTCCCATTGAACCTCCTTAAATAAACTTCACCTCCATCGGTTGCTCCACTCTCCATTTACCTTCTTCAAGAGAGATGATTCCCTCCTTGTCAATCTGGATGTTGACTCCGGAACCAGACACGTTGCAGGCTCCATCAAGGAAATCCCTGACCTCAGTCACTTTCTTATATGCGTGTTTATACACGGTTATCGTACCCGTATTCTCGTTTTCACCATCTATGGCAAGTTCGAAAATGGTCTCATCCGACGGCCTGTCCTCAACCTTGTAGAAAGTCTTCTTCGAAACATCGTATGCTGATGCATACTTGTAGACAAGCTTCTTCTTTTCGACTTCCGGATTGATATACGTAGGAGTTTTCACTGTCTTGAACTCCACTGCGGGGGCCGAAGCAGGTTCAATCTCTTTCATCTTTGCCAACTTCGACTCGATGCCTACCATTACCGTTTCAACGATAGCGTTGAAATTCTCAGTCGACATCTCCTCCTTCACAGGCGCAGGCACTACTGTCTTTGCTATCTGCTTGACTTCGAGCCTTATCCTTTCGTCTTTTCTGACTGATCTTATAATAAACTCACGGAGTTCATCTTTGTCCAGCATGCTTCTTAACTTACCATACAGAAGCACAGCCAAAACGATGGCAAAAATACCAATCACGATGGCGATAATCGCCAGTATTGTAGGGAGCGTAAACACTGAAGGTTCCATACGGCGACTTAGTTGATTTTACGTGCAAGATTGCTGAGCATGGCCACTATAGGATAGAAAAACATGGTCTCCTCAACCTCGGCGTCTTTTCCGAGGCCCCAGGACTGGATTTCCTCCATCTTCTTTTCGAGTCCCTGTTTCGTATATTCCACAAGATCCTCCTTGCAGACAGATTTCACATTCCTGATGAGACTGGCATCAGTCGCAAGGCTGTCTACAAAAAAGTTCTTGTTCTCATCATTTACCTCGAAGAGGAAGTCGATGAATCGGGATACGGAATCCGCTACGCCGTCAATTTCGGCTTTGCCAATCATGTCATAATGCTTACCAGTAGTGAATGTCTCCGCATCGGTGCCAAGCAGCGAGGTCTTTAGAACGTCAACCTGGTCATAGGTGAGGTTCTCCTTGCAGGAGATGCCGCCCTTGCAGGTCGCAAGTTTGGGCTCGTCCTCATAGATTACCTCAAGCGTAGTACCATTGTACTTCTGTCCGAAGACCTTCTCAAAAACCAGCTGGGCGAACTTTGCCAGCGTCGCCTTGTCGGTAGAGAGGACCTTCAGGGTCTTTGAGCCGTTACCGCTGAACGCAAGCGTCTGAGGTAAAGCAAGTCCCTTGGCATTCATCATCTTGGCAACATAATAGAGGACTGCTCCGTAGAACACCACGAAAGTGTATTTGAGCTTATCGTTCTTTATCAACATTTCCAAGAAGTCAATCGGGACATTCTTGCCCTTGAATGCCTTGTTGGAGGCAATCGAGAAGAAGAATGCGATGACATCAGTGGAAACGTCCGTGCTTTCGATGGATCTGAAGGCCGTAATCAGGTCATTCTGGTTGTTGGCCTGCAGCTTCCCGAGAACGTCATCTTTGAAAGTGTTGACGAAACCATTGCTTCTCGGAGGGAAGTTATAACCGTCACCGAATACAGAGTTCGCGGCGAAACGGAAGGAAGAGAGCATCTTCGGCCTGTTCTCTTCAACCACATAGACGTCGGTTGTTCCGCCGCCAATGTCGATGGTAACAACATTGGACTTGGCTCCCAGGTCTCTCTTGTAGTAATAGTAGGGAGCCACTGACTCAGACATCATGACTAGATTGTCCTCGATGTTCTCTCCGAAGTATTTCTTATAAAGCTTCTTCCAGATGTCGGAGAATCTGTTGCAGCGGGCTCTGGTCATACTGACAGGATAGAACCAAACAATCTTGGTATTCTCCAGGCCACCTCCGCCCAGAACGACCTTGTTCCTCATCAAGAGGAAGAGGTTGTCCAGGTAAAGTTCTACACGCTGTGCATCGTCATTTGACCACTTGAGGTCCGTCTTTACGCGATTGTACTGAGGAATGGCCGACTTCTCATAACGGAACGGAATATTACCGTCTGCCATGCTCTCAGTAGCTTTCCTGTAGTCAATCATTGCGGACTCTGCGAAAACGGTCCTCATCGGGAAGGAGTAATCATCACTATCACCAATGGTACTCGGGATGAATGCGTCAACGAAGGCGACATCCAGGTCTCGATCTTGCTTGTAATCGGTATGCATCCTCTGCATCTGCTGGTCTACCGACTTGATGTCGAACGCATAGGAAGCTCGTCCTCCATCCACGGAATACTCAATGTGAGTATTGGTTGTACCAAAGTCAACAGCGAATGTGTACTTAGCAGCAGTACCGTAAGCTTTCAAGACAGGAATAGCAACATTCCTTACCTTGTCGATTTCGACAAAGATCCGGTTAAAATTCTCCTCCAAAACATATGACTCGATACTACAGGTACTGCCAACATCAGAACGAGATGCGTGTTCCTTGATTTCGCATACATCCTCACCTGCAAAGCTCAATTTGCTGTTCTTGCTCTTGGCGAAGAATGCCACTCTGTAGAATGGCTTTACTGCGATGGCGGTGAAATCGACAAGCGGGAGCACGCCGAGACCAAACTTGCGCTCAATTACACGGCCCTCGTTCTCAGCCTCTTTGACCTCGCCGTCGGTTTTCCTGTACTCGCGGACATACTCAATATAACGTCCACGCTGTACTGGAATCCTAAGAGTGACCTCAACGCTGCCGTTTCCGAACTCGCGCATGTCAATCATATTCTTACCATCAGGCATGGCACCCATCAACTCCTTAGGCGTGAAGTACTTGAAGAAGGTTTCATTGAGAGGAAGGAGGAAAGACTGGCCATCATTCTTTGTGTTCCCGTTGAAGAAGGAATCCGTCATTTCATACGGCATCAGAATGATGGTGGGTGTTAGGAAGTCGCTGATGGTCAGGTAAGGATACTTGTCGGCCGTAAACGGCAGATTGCGCTCCTCAATATCGCGAGAATCGAGGAAAGGTGCAGCGTTCTCGTCCTGCCAGTTATCCTGTACATAGCGAAGATCCGTGTATGCATTTCCTGCCTTTACCGGGAGTACAAGAGGGAGTTTTCCTTTGTAAATGGAGGAATTAATGAAGAAATCGCTCCGCATCTCTTCTGCCTTGATGGCGTTACCCTTGTGGAGAGAAAGACCAATCACCTCGACAGTATTGTTGCCCAGCGAGAACACAGGATACTCGTTGATGCTCTTTTCATCCATCCGCTCCAGTTCGTCCTTTTGCTCATCGGTCAAATGGCGGCGGCTCTCCTGTATGTAGGCATTGAATTCAGGGAAGTCAGCAGCAAATTTAATCTCACCATAGAAAACCCTAAGCGCATATAGATACTTCTGGAACTTGAAGTCACGCTTGTACAGAGGAGTATATTCATCATCGAAGGGCTTGTCCTTGCCGCTTGGCCTTAACTGCTCGGAGCAGTATGAAAGCTCGTTGGCAGAGCTGAAGAACAATGTCCTGGGAGATGTTGCACCAATGATGTCCATGTCACCTTTCTTCCCGGGACCTTTGTACCTGAGGAGGAAGATTTTCTCCATCCTGTCGAAATTATAAGCATCCTTGTCCTGCTCAAGATACATTTTTAGCGTCTGACCAAGAATCTTGTGGGCATCGAGCTCACTATTTTCGAGTCTACCAAGTTCTTTCTTCTTGTCCCAGACGATAATATCCAGTTTATCGGCTAATTTATCGTAATTGAAGAAGATTTCACCTATGTCGAGGCAATCAGAGACAAGCTTATGATAGATGGTCTTCCCATCCAAATCCTTGCTATCCGCAACATTGAAGAATGCGGAACGGGCAAGATCTACACGGGCGAAAGGAGAAGGAATGGAAGTAATTTCCTTGTCAGCCCTGGCTCCACCCGGATCTTGAATCTGGTCGATTACATCGGAACCGTATGCGCGGTTTGGCCCACCGATCCAGTCCTTTATATTGTTATCAGCTTCTTTATGAAGTCTCAGTACGGTTCCCATAGCTACATATTGTATTTGTGTTCAACCAAATCTTCTGTTGCTCTAAAGAAGAGTTCCATGAATTTCTGTTCACGGGTAGCAGCCTTGTTCCAGTTCCTCCACGGGGTGTTGAGTATGCTATCAACAAGAGCATAATTACGAGTGAACAGATGAGGATAGTACTTGCTCGCGGCTTTGCCGTTTACAATGTCGAAAAGCGGGTTCGTTCTCTCTTCGTTGAAAGGTTTAAATGACCGCTCATTCTCAGCCATCTCATGTAGCCATTCATAGTAAGCATGCTGCACCTTCGTCACTGCCTGGAAGAAATCTCCATTGAAGAAGTTCTTATCCAGTTTGTTGTCGATGGCCCATGGCTGTACGCGGTACTGTTTTTCCCGGGTGAACATTAGATATTTGTTCATTAGGATGAATTGTGTCAGAGGCTTCTGGATAGCATCACGACTCTCTTTCCCCAAATCTTTGAACAGGACCTGCTCCTTAGGAGTTTTCGTTGTATCAAGGCCATACTCATAATGGATAGTGTCTCCGGCGAGCTGGGCATCATCCGTTGATGCAAAGCTCAGAACAGCAAGCGCAGAAGCAAGTTCAATAAGATGCGCCTTGTTCTTCTGGGCAGAACCTCCATCATGATTCTCATATGTGGCTTTGATATTGTCGCCAATATAGTAAAGCGCATCAATAGAACCGTTCTGGCTGATGTTCCTCTCGTAATATGCGAGGGCAGACTTTGTCTTTGAAATGAATGTGGCGGAATCTACGCCGCTTTTCTCATCCTCCTCCACATTGAAATACGGAAGGACTGTTACTGCTCCAACCTTGGCCTCGCTGATAATCTTCCATGCCTGGGAAGATTTGTCTGTGCGGATGGTCTTGAGAAGGAGCGGGAAACCGCTGGCTCCGGTACCGCCGAAAATGGAGCTGATGATGAAGATTCGGTCTCCAGCCTCAAATCCGTTGGCAAAAGCCTTGTACTCCTGGGAACCGGCAAACTGATTCAGTACCACGCTGCCGATATTCGGATTACCTTTGAAACCGACCTTCATGTCAGAATTCAGATTCTTCTCGGAGAAAAGCATGTTCACAAGGGCAAGGGATTCCTTGTCCAACTGGCTCATTTGGATGAAGTCCTTGAACTTGCAGTTATGGGTGTTCTGAAGAGGGAAGATGAAGTTTGTCATTCCTTCGACAGGCTTAATAGCTGTCGTGAAGAATTTGTTCTTGCCCTCAGTGTTGTTCTCCAGCTTGTCATGGATGGCCATGTATTGGTTCATCAGGTCGATGGTCCGGGTCTTGTCTGCACCGGAGTCGTCCGGGTCGATGATGATGGGGACAATGGTGTCAGCTTTGCACATGACGCCACTGGCCAAAAGCATGGTGAGAGACTTCAGGACACGTGAGCCGGTCCCACCGATTCCAAAAACGTATAACTTACTCATGATCCTGCTTGCCTTTATTGTTCAACTTGGTTGCCAGAAGCGGCCACGGGGAATGCTTGCAGTTCTTGCTCCAGGAGCGTAAAAGGAGTGAAAGAAGGAAGAACCATAGTCCGCCAAGGAAGCCATTGTAAATACCGAACATGATGGCGTTGCCAGGACCGACATAGGGAGCGAGAGAATCGGCGATTACGCCGGCACTCAAATCGGTCGTGACGATACCGTATGCAAGCCCGAATCCGACTCCTATGGAGACAAACAGTGGCAGTAGCCAATGATACCATCTGTTCCAGCGCGGATGATTGAAGATGTAGTAATATGCAAGGAACATCAGAAGCGCCGTGCCAAAGGTAACCAGGAAAATGGTCGGGAACTTGTCGGCAGATGCAACAAATCCTCCAGAGGCATCATCCCATCCTCTCAGATGGTAGTAGAGCTGCTCTCCATAGAGGTTGTTCCTGTAAAACAAGGAGAAAAAATCTTCCATATTGCAAGTTATTTGATTACAAAATCATACTGTGCGGTGATATTGCTGGTGTTGTTGGCGTGGAAGCCAGCGTAAATACCCTCACACATATAGCTGAACCCGTAAGTCTTGAGGCTGTTTGCTGCAGTAAGGACGCTATCGTCCGTATCTGTGCACTCGGCTACCCAATCGGGAACAAGTCCGTCGAAAACGATAGTGAAATCACCCTTGCCAATCGGCTTTTCAGATATAACCGTGATATCGTGAGTATAGGGAGAGGCCTTGACGAGATCTTCGCGGAAGGTACCATAGAACTCTTCGTTGGTCTGCTTATTAACAATATGTCGATAGTTCCTCACATCAGTTGCGTATTCTTTGCCATAAAGGAGGACTGGCAAACTCAAATCAACGCCAAATGAGAAGAGGAAGCCGTCTTTGGTCTTCTTTATGTTTGAGACTTCTTTTTTGGATTTCCACCTATAATCACCGTTGGTCGGACTCGGTTGGAGAAGGCCATAGCCATGCAATCCGTCAAACATGGAGAAATCTTCACTCATTATAGTCCAGGTGTTAACGACAGGAGCTCCCATGAAATTTGCATCTGGGACCTTCGACTTGATGGTTGCGATATGGGCCGGTGAACCGAATACCCAGATGTAGAAAGGCCTCTGCATTTCAATATTCGTAGGTCGATTCTTGTAATCGAAATACCGACCCTTGAACTGAGAATAAACCTGATAAACAGTACAGGCTACGAAATAGTTATTAGCGATATAATCATTGACCGCGTTGCGAATGGTTATTTTTTGGTTCTCCAGATAAGCTTCCGGGCTGGAAACGGAACCGGGTGAAAAAATGCAGTCGGAGATAAAGATGGAAAGATTACTGCCATCTGTTTTCTTCAGAATATCAGTGACAAGGGCTGCAATGTCCGTTGTAGCCTTGTTCCCGACAGCCTGTAGAATCCCTCTTGAAGTAAGGCTATTAATGAACTGGTTAACGTCATTACCTTTAGGGGTAATCCTATCAGTGATATAGTTCAGGTTCATCTCAGAAGGCAAACCGCTATTCTTGATGTTGGATAGAAAGTCGAAGACAACCTGCTGGAACTGTGTCTTACCATTGTCGACATACCCATTCATGCTCCCAGAAGTCTCCAGATAAACATTCACAGCGGGATTCTTGGCATAAGCGAGCTGCTCCTGCTGATTGGTTGTCGAAGCGGTTTCAGTTTCAGTTGCAGATGTCCCAGTGCTTGTAGCCGGGACAACAGAAGTGGTTGAAGGACGCTGACCTCCACTGATGCAGGCGGTCAAGCAGAACAGGAACGGAATGAGTCGTCTCATTGCTATATCCGGTCATCATTGGCTCAATGATGCTAAGTCCATTTCGCAGAAAGCGTGAGCCACTTTAGACTCATTCTACTGATCGGCTCTGGACGGCCTCGCGTGACGAATAAGGTTCGGTTGCTCACGCTTTGCTATAGCGTGGGCGAACCCAGATATAGCCAAGCATAAGCGATTAAACATTATTCCCGTCACTACGAATTGTCCAGATTCATCAGTAAGGAACAAAGCTAAACGCTTTCCTGTATGTAAAAAGTTACCTGTGAGGATAACAAAGACAAAGATACAATTTTTCATTGAAATGCTTGTAATAAACTTGCATAGAATTCACATAGAATTGCATATAAGTCCCCACAGCTCTTGAAAAACAGTATTACATTTTATAACTTTGCCTGTTACTAAATGACCAAACCAAGTAGCTATGCCACGTTTTTCTATACTTCTTCTCCTCGCTTTATCCGCCCTGGTTTCATCTTGTAGCTGCTACACAAGGCAGAATGGCAAGTCCGACCAACAAGAAGAAATTACGCGGCTGAATTCTACTATTGACTGTCTTCAGGAAAAGATTTCTGAGCTGGAGGAACAGAACTTCAACCAAGAATCTCGCATCAAAGATTTGGAAGACGACCTCGAATCCGTCATTACCTTCCTGAACAACGAGCTGGATTACTAATCCCAGCAGACTGTTGTTCCGTTCCACCAGGGGAATGGAACAGGTGGAACATTTGGAACAAACCCGGTCAACAATTTCAGGGATAACCCGCTCACGATTCTGTTGATCAATCAACGCGGTGATTTTCCCTCAATGAGTGATGATTTCCTGCGTTTTCTTCCCTTAATGAGGGAAAATTGCTATATTTGCGCGGAAGTTATACAAATTCTCGTAGTTATGATTGACACACAACTTAATGAATATATGATGGAGATGCTGCGGAAAACTCCCACGGAGTTTCATCGGTACCTTTATCAGAATATTCCTTGGGAGGCGCAACTTGTCGGGATCACCGGGGCGAGAGGAATCGGAAAGTCCACGATGATAAGGCAGTATATTCTTGGAAATCAAGATAAGGGACGGTTCCTTTATGTTTCGGCTGACCATACGTATTTCGCTGACCATAGACTGTCCGATCTGGCGGACGAGTTTGTCAAGGATGGAGGAACGCATTTGTTCATTGATGAGGTTCATAAGTATAGTGATTGGTCACGGGAGCTGAAGCAGATTTATGATGTTCATTCAGATTTGCACGTGGTGTTCACTGGATCATCTATTTTGGATATCGAGGACGGTGCCGCGGATCTGAGTCGCCGCGCGCTGGTCTATCCGATGAGCGGACTTTCGTTCAGAGAGTACCTTAAACTCTTCCACAAAGTTGATTCACCGACATATTCATTGGAAGAAATTCTTGCTGGGAAGGGAGAAGTCACAGGCATTGAGCATCCGTTGCCATATTTCCGTGAATATTTGAGGAAGGGGTATTATCCTTTTTCGGGTGAGATAGGATTCGAGATGCGTCTGCAACAGGTTGTGTCGCGGACGATCGAGTCTGACATCGCCCAGCACGCCAACCTGAAGGCCTCCACCGCCCGCAAGTTGAAGAAGATGCTTGCCATCATAGCTTCGCTGGCACCATACAAGCCGAGTATGGAGAAACTGGCTGTGGAGATAGGGGTGAGCAAGAACAATGTTCCTGAATATCTGACGTATATGGAAAAGACAGGCCTTATCGGCCAGCTGCGGGATGACACCGGAGGGCTCCGTGGTTTGGGAAAGGTAGAGAAAGTTTACATCGACAACCCTAACTTGATGTATGCGTTGTCGGGAAGTTCTGTTGACATCGGTAATGTCCGGGAGACCTTTTTCTATAATCAGATGAAGGCCCGTAACGATGTCATCTCATCCAAGGAATCGGATTTTGTGATTGGCAAGAACACTTTTGAGATAGGTGGCCGCAAAAAAGGACGGAAGCAGATAGAAGGAATAGCTGGCGGCATAATTGTGAAAGACGACATTGAATATGCCCACGGCAATGTCATTCCGCTTTGGCACTTTGGGCTTAACTATTAGGCTAACGTTGTATTTTATCCAAAACTATTCGTATAGTGGATAAATAAGGCTTTTTTTATCCACTACAGAGCGTTTGGAGAGTGTGTAGACCTTGTGTGGAAACCCATTGATTGCTATCTTTGTAATAACAAACATTAAAGTTATGGCAAATGGTTTCGGGAACACGTGGTGGGGGAGCAGGTGGCTGCTTTCGCTGACGCATATCGACTATGAGAACCGGATTCCGCGCGGAGCGACGTACGCACGGGCGGGGGCGGTGCGGGAGATCAAGGTCAAGGGGAATGTCATCAGCGCGAAGGTGGAAGGGAGACGACCACGGCCATATTCAGTGACCATTATTGTCCCGCCGTTCTTCCCGGAGGATGTCGAGAGGCTTATCCAGGGGATTATGGAGAGGCCGGACATCGTCTCGAAACTGCTTAAGCATGAGCTGGATCCGGCGGTTATGGACATCGCTTCGGAGTGCGGGCTCAAGATATTCCCTGAAAAATGGACTGACTTCAAGATGCAATGCAGCTGCCCAGACTGGGCGGTGCCGTGCAAGCATCTGGCGGCGGTTATCTATATGATGAGCCGGGAGATCGACAACAATCCTTTTCTGGTGTTTACGATTCACAATGTGGATCTGCTGGAGGAACTGAAGAAACGTGGGGTGACGGTAGACGAGGCGGCCAAGACGGCGGCTGTGCCGTCAGTCAAAGATGTTGTCGAGTTCCGGAAACCGGCCAAGGAGGTGGGCAAGGAAGCTCCTGGGTTCCATAGGGTTAACTTCTCTCGGTTGTCGGACAGGCTGGATGTCCTTCTGATGCTGCTTCCACCGAATCCTGCATTCGATCTGAACGGTGACTTCAAGGAGCGATATTCCTCGCAGATGCGGAAAATCAGCGGCAATGCGGTCAAATTCTTTGAAGGCAAACTCCCGGCCGAGAGGCTTTTCCCGCCTCAGGCGCTTTCCAATGAATATAATGAATATGCCCTTTCCGGAGATTCGGCCGTGTCGCTGGAAGCGGATCTGCTGTTGGATTGGAATATGTTATATTCACCTGACGGCAAGGAGTTTACCAAGGCGGATGAGAACGCTGTCCTGCGAGAGATAGCCGGAATCAATCCGGATTTCATTCCGGACTATTCCCCGAGCGTGACCGCTGTACATCAAGGATTTCTGGCGTCGATGCACTTGATGGCGAACGGAGACATCGCCCCGCAGATTGTCCGGCTGGCGGACGGGAACTGTGCCGTCAGATGGATTCCCTGCACTGTGGATCCGGAGGTGACATCGCTGCTGGAGTCTTTGGAGGCCATCATCCCGGACACGATGATCCGGTTCAAGGTCGGGAAGTCAGGAAAGTACGTGAAGAACAAGGCCGGGACACTGCTCTCTTACCTTTTGGGTAAACTTGTGCCGGAGCTCAGTCTGGCATCGCACAGGCCGCTTACCGGGATATTCTTTGATGGTGAACGTTATGCCTTTGACCAGCCTGGCGAACGGGAGATTCCCGGCAGCATCGCCGCCTGGCTGTCGTCATATTCAATACGCCAGTCCCGTTTCGTGCCGGTGCTGACGGTTGATGAGAATGTGGACGGGATGTTCTATGTCAACCTCGGGGTCGAGGATGTCGAGGCTCCGGAGAAGTGGATCACCGCTTTGTCGGATGTCCTTGCCAAAGAAGAGTTCGCATCGTCCCGGCTTCCGATTCTGAAAGCGTTCACTGATCTTTCTGTGATTATCCCGGAGGTGGGACGCTATATCGCGCGGAAGGCGGCGAGGGCGCTAAGATATTCATTGGACGAGTTCGTACCGCTTCTGATGAGGATTATTCCCGCTATCAAACTATTGGGAGTCAAAGTATTCCTTCCAAAATCGCTTGAGAATCTGATAAGGCCGAAACCGACTCTGAAGCTGAAGAGGAAAACCGGCGGTTCACCGTCCTGCTTCAGGCTTTCGGCTCTGTTCGAGTTCGAGTGGGAAGTGGCTTTGGGTGACGAGGTGGTCTCGGCGGAGGATTTTCACAGGCTTCTTGGGCAGGCGGGCAAACTGTTGAAATTCAAAGGACAGTACATCTACACCTCTCCGGAGGATCTGGAGAAAGTCAACAAGGCTATCGCCGGAGTCGGCAATGTCAGCCCGGGCGAGATGCTTCAGGCCGCGATTCTCGGTGAATATGATTCCGCTCCGATTGTCCTTTCCGATGAGGCGAAGGAACTGATTGAGGAGTTTACCAACGAAGAGGAAATTCCTGTCCCTGACGGTGTTAAGGCTGAACTGCGTCCGTATCAGAAACGGGGATATTCCTGGCTCTACAGGAATATGCGGGTCGGCTTCGGATCCATTCTGGCGGATGATATGGGGCTAGGCAAGACGCTCCAGACCATCACTCTGCTGCAGAAGATGAAGGATGAGGGTGTATTGAGGGAGAAGCCGGCGCTTGTGGTCGTGCCGACAGGACTCCTTTCCAACTGGCAGGCGGAGATCTCCCGGTTCGCTCCAGGCCTGACCTCGTTCATCTATCACGGCACTGGTCGGCAAGGGCCTGAAAGCCGTGTGGACATCCTGCTCACGACCTACGGCGTGCTCCGTTCTGACCAGAAGATCTTCGCGAAAGTCAAGTGGAGCGTGATGGTGATCGATGAGGCGCAGAACATCAAGAACCCGACCGCCATCCAGAGCAAGGCTGTCCGCTCCATCACCGCCGACACGAAGATCGCGCTCAGCGGCACCCCGGTCGAGAACCGCCTGACCGAGTTCTGGAGCATAATGGACTATGCCAACAGCGGTTACCTCGGTAACCTCAAATCTTTCAAGAGTGAATATGCCAACCCGATCCAGTTGTACAACAATGAGGAGTGCGCCGCGAGGTTCCGAAAGGTGACGGCTCCGTTTATGATGCGGAGGATGAAGACCGACATGACTGTCATCAGCGACCTTCCGGACAAGGTCGAGATCAATGAATATTCAGCCCTTTCTCCGGAGCAGGCGGCCTTGTACCACAAGACGTTGGATGCGGCGATGGCTGAGATCGAAGGCAAGGACACTTCCGACAGCGCCGCGCTTTTCGAAAGGCAAGGCCTTATCCTTCAGATGATTCTGGCGTTGAAGCAGATATGCAACCATCCGGCGCAGTACCTGAAGAACGGGAATATGTCTCCGTCGCTTTCCGGCAAGGTGGAGATGCTTCTTGACCGGCTGGACGGGATCGTGGACGCCGGCGAGAAGGTGCTGGTGTTCACGCAGTTCAAGGAGATGGGCGAGATGCTCGTGAAGTTTGTCGGTGACAGGACGGGCAAGGCTCCGATGTTCTATCACGGAGGCTGCTCGGTCAAGCAGCGCAACGAGATGGTGTCCCGTTTCCAGAACGGCAGGGAGGACAAGATATTCATTCTTTCCTTGAAGGCCGCCGGAACCGGTCTTAACCTGACGGCGGCCTCGCACGTGATCCATTTTGATCTTTGGTGGAACCCTGCCGTCGAGGCTCAAGCCACCGACCGTGCCTACCGTATCGGCCAGAACAAAAACGTGATGGTTCACCGTTTCATTACCAAGGACACATTCGAGGAGAAGATCGACGCGATGATCCAGCGCAAGAAACACCTTGCCGAGATGACCGTCTCCACCGGCGAAAGCTGGATCGGCAAGCTCAGCAACAAGGAGCTCCACGACATCTTCGGGTAGTACCTTATAGCTTGATGATCATTCCGGAGGTGGCGTCCAACTTGAGGGTGGTGCCTTTGGCGGTTCGTTTGCAGGTGGCCTTGCCGGTGGTCAGGAGAGGGGAGACGAGGCCTTTCACGGATTTGAGGGCGGAAAGGTACGGGTCGATCTCGCCGTCAAGGACGAGGGTCTTGCGCTCGGAGGTCGGGTTGAGGACGATCAGGAAGGTCTCCGTGCCGTTGCTGCGGAGATAGACCATCGGGTAAGGCTGTTCCTCATTGAAAATCGGGATGAAACGGCTGTCGGCCCAGAGAGCTTTGCTGTTTTTCCTGAGCGAGATCAGGGCTCTGGTCCAGTTCAGGATGGATTCAGGATCATTCTCCTGAGACTCCACGGTCGGGTTTCCTTTGGCGATCGGCTTGGCTTTCCCGGAGGCCAGTTCCTTTTTCCACTCGGTGTACTGAGGAAGTGAGGATGTCGGAGTCCAGTCCGTGCAGACAGGAAGGTAAAGTTTGTCCGGAGTGCAGTCGCTGAATCCTGCGGTCTCGTCCGCTGTCCACTGCATCGGGGTGCGGGCACCGGCGCGCTCCTTGCCGTTGTGGTTCGCCCCTTCCACATTCGGCATATCCACAAGCGAGCGCATTCCGATCTCGTCACCGTAATAAAGGATCGGAAGCGGCATCGTCATAACCCACGCCATCATCACCTTGAGCTGCTCGGGAGTGTTGCGGGCACCTGTGTTGATCCTGAGGTGGTCGTGGTTGCCGGTGATGCTGGCGAAATAGCCCATTGTGCGTGTGCTCTCGACGCAATCGGTGAAGTAGTCGTAATATTCCTTGAGCATCTGCGCCGGCGTGGTCTTGGAGTCAACCTTGTTCTCCGGCCAAGCGTTGCCGTAGAGGTCCTTGACGGACGGCTGGCCGCCATTCAAAGAGAAGTAGCTTCCGCCATCAGCCTGATGCTTTCTGTCGAAGTACATCCTGCGGTTGTGCGCCCTCGTGTTGTTGAGGTCCATATCCACGTTGTAGCCGGCCGCGAGGCAATATTTCGGAGAACCCCATTCCGCCATAAGGACGTGGTCAGGGAAGTTCTTGTCGGACCACTCACGGATCTCTCTCCAGAGATTGAGGATCTCCTTCTTGTCCTTGTCGTTCTTCACGAGGCTGCTGGCCATATCCACGCGGAATCCGTCCACGCCCTTGCCGTACCAGAAGGCGAGTATGTCCTTGAGTTCCTGGCGCACGGCCTTCGGTCCCGGCTCGTTCACGCCCTGCTCCCACGGATGGTTTGGATCCGGGTTGGCGTAACCGTAGTTGAGGGACGGCTGGCAGGCGTAGAAATTCTTCATATAGTATTTATCACGGGGATATTCACTCTTCATCCATTTGCCGATGGTGCTCTGCATGTAGTCAGGACTTTTCAGCATCGCCTCAAGGTCTTTCTCGGCCTTCGCGTCCGGAAGACGGTCGGACCAGATGTAGTAGTCGGAGTACTGGAGGTTGCTGTCCTGCGCGCTCTGGAGGAACCACGGATGCTTGTCGGAAGTGTGCCCGGCCACAAGGTCGAGCATCACCTTTATTCCTTTGTCGTGGGCTTTCCGGATGAGCTCGACGAGGTCGTTATTGGTCCCGAAGCGTGGGTCAACACGGTAGAAATCAATCACATCGTAGCCTCCGTCAATCCAACCGGAGACGAAAAGCGGATTGAACCAGATGGCCGAGACACCAAGGCTCTCGATGTAATCCAGTTTGGAAATCACACCCTGGATGTCACCGATTCCGTTCCCGTCGGAGTCTTTGTAGGAGGACGGGTACACTTGGTAGATAACTCCGTTGCGGAGCCAGTCCGGCCCTACTTTCCAAGTCTGTTTGAAACTGCCCGGCGCCGGCTGAGCTGACACGAACGCGCTGACCAGCAGAGCGATGGACAAAAGAAAATTCTTTTTCATGTCTAAATTTGAATATGTCGGTTCTAATATTTCATGAATGTTTTGAGTCGCTCGGGGACGGGATTGACCGCTCCGCTTTGGGTGCAGACAAAGGCGGCCACACCGACGGCGAGGTGATGAGCCTCCCTGATGGTCGCCCCGTTCAGCCTTGCCATCACGTAAGTCGCTGTGAAAGAGTCTCCGGCGCCGACCGTGTCAGCAACCTTGACTTTAGGGGTAGGCAGATGTGAGAGCAGACCTTCCGCTCCGTACACCTCACTGCACTCCGAGCCTTGAGTGAATATGACCGTGTTCAGGGAAAACCTGTGAATCAGCTTGGCGACACGTTCCTCGGCACCGCCTTCAATCGAGAACATTCCTGCCACAATAGGCAGTTCGTCCTCATTGAGTTTCAGGAGGTCGGCGGACTTCAGGGATTCCTCGACCAGTTCCCGGGTGAAATAATTCTGCCTGAGGTTTATGTCATACACCTTCAGGCAGGAGGCCGGGGCGGAAGCAACCATATTCATTATGCTCTTCCGCGAACAAGGGGTTCTTTGGGCCAAAGTGCCCCAGCAGACGACATCGGCGTCACGGAACAGGTCCAGTGTTCTGTCATCGCAGGTCATCGCATCCCAAGCAACGCCCTCAACAATCTCGTACCGAGGAATTCCGGCATCATCCATGGTGACCAGCACCCTGCTTGTGGGCTTGTCGTTTCTCTGAATATAACCGAGATTCAGCCCGGTGGCTTTCAATGCCTCCAAAGTCTCGTCACCGAGGGCATCGTTTCCTATGGCTGTCACGGGATATGCCTCCGCGCCGAATTCCTTGGCGAAGAACGAGAAATTCACTGGAGCCCCTCCGAGGCGTTTCCCTGACGGAAAAACGTCCCAGACGGTTTCACCTATTCCGATTACTTTTTTCATCTTCTTATGAACATAAAATAATAAGTTTTTTGAAGGTTACTTATGTCAATGGAATGGCTTATCCTTGTTCCTTTTCCGAACGGTCCGCTCGCTTGATGGCCGGGACCCGTTCCAGTTCGGCGATGTTCTGGCCATGCTCCACGGCGAGAGATGGTTTCTTGTCGGGGTCGAAATGGAAACGCTTCACGTTGTCTGAGGTGTTGTAGCCGATGATCTTCACCTTTCCGGTGAGGTTGATCTCGTCTTCAGGTTCAGGCAGGGGCTGCCTTTCGAATTTGAAGTCCTTGCCGATGAGGATCATGTTGCCGAGGTCTGTCCTTGCGATTTTCCTCAAGTCATTGACTTTAAATCCGGTGGCGATTGCGGTGATCTGAATCTTGTCCCCGATCTCGGGATCTGTCATCCAGACCAGACCGGTCTTGAACTTCTTGACATTCCCGGTATATTCAGAGATCTTGTGGTTGATCTCGGAGAGGTCGTCCATCGTGAGGCCCTTGTCGTTCTTGCCGCAGGTGATGTTGATCAGCAGACTTTTTGCCGTCTTGAGGTCGAAGTCGTTCAGAAGAGGGGACTGGAGCGCACCCTTGACGGCATCCTCGATCCTGTTCTTCCCGGAGCCTGTGCCGCAACCCATCAGGGCCATGCCGCTGTTGCGCATCATGGTCTTGATGTCCTCGAAGTCCACGTTGATGTAGCCCGGTCGGCTGATGATCTCGGTGATTCCTTTCACGGCGGTGGAGAGCACCTCGTCCGCCTTCGGGAACGCCTCATGCACGAGATGGCTGCCAAAAAAATCGTAGAGCTTCTCGTTGTTGATGATCAGAAGACTGTCCACGTTCTTCACGAGCTCATGGATGCCGTCGATCGCGCGAGACATGGCGTTCTCGCCTTCGTTCTCGAACGGCAGTGTGACCACACCGACGGTCAGGACACCCTTGTCCTTGGCCATCTTGGCAATGATCGGGGCGGCTCCTGTCCCGGTGCCTCCGCCCATTCCCGCGGTGATGAACAGCATCTGGGTGTCTTCTCCAAGCACCACCTTCTCAATCTGGTCGTGTGCCTCAAGTGCTGCCTTGCGGCCTTTGGCCGGATCGGTTCCGGCTCCGAGGGCGTTGTCCCCGATGTGTATCTTCACAGGGACGGGACTTCCGTCAAGTGCCTGACGGTCAGTGTTGCAGACGATGAAACTGCAACCTTCCACCTTTTCCCTGAACATGTAGTTCACGGCGTTGCAGCCACCGCCACCAACTCCGATGACCTTGATCATCGACTGGATGGGTGTCATCGTCGGGCAGGTCTCAATTATATCTATCAAATCGTCAATCATGTCGCCCATAATCTTGTCTTGTTAAACCTCTTCGTTATTCATTTCATCGTACAGTCCTCCGACTGTCTCTCCAACCTTGCCCAGAAAGTGTTTTGTCCAAGTGAAATTGAACAGCTTCCGGTGCTCTTTCCTTTCTTTTTTCTCCTTCTGTTTCCTGGCTTCATATTCCTTGACCTCCTTGTCAGTCGGCTTGTCGAAGACTCCCGGCCCATCATCCTCATTCTGCGTGGCCGCGACTGATGGTTCTATGGTAGGAGGCTCAATGGTGGAATATGGATCGTATTCAGTCTCGCGAACTTCATCGTGCGGTTCATCCTCGCGAACTTCATCGTGCGGTTCATCGCGTGTGACGGAAGCGCCTTCATCTGTGGTGACCTTCTCTTCCTGAGCGGCCGCTCCCGGCTCCTGGCTGGTGACCTCCTGCTCATTTGGAGCCGTGGCGCCGGCATCCTCGGCGGCGGCTGGTTTGACCACCCTCGCCGTGACTTCGTTGACACAGTTCAGAAAGCGGTCGCCTTTGGCGGACAGTATCATGCCCATTGAGGTCGCCGCGCTCGCCTCGCTCGCCTCAGGGCATCCCTCGCAGGAGAAGAACCGTCTCGGGCGGCCGATCTTCACTGAATATCCAGACAGTTCCTTGATGAAGTTGGTGCAGTTCACAAGCTCAGCCCCTCCTCCTGTCACGACGACGCCGGCCCTGAGGTCATCCTCGGAGGCGTAGCCGCTTTCCTGAATCCTGAACAGAAGGGCCTCGATGATCTCCTTCATCCGCGCGGTGATGATTTCCGAGATGTACTTCACGGAAACCTGTGCGGTGGCGTTCCCGTCCTCATCGACGATCTGGATGGACTTCTCCCCAAGCGAGGAGAGCTTGTTCGGCATGCAGGCTCCGTAGGCCTTCTTGATGTTCTCGGCAAGCTCGAACGAGAAGTTGCATTCGGACTTGATGTCGTTCGTCACGCTGTTCCCTCCGAAAGGAATGGCGGCGTAGAACCTCATGATCTTGTCCTTGAATATGGTGACGGAACTTACTCCGGCTCCGATGTCAATCAGTGCCACGCCGTTCTCCATCTGCTCGGACTTCAGCACAGCGCGCGCCGTGATGCCCGGGGTGAAATATTTCTTCGCGATGGCTATCCCCATGTCATTGAAGACGCTGTCGATGTTCGATGAATATCTCCGGTTACCGATGAACACCTTGAAGTTGCCCTCAAGAGTCTCGGCGGCCATGCCGACGATGTCGTTCTCCGGCTCGTTGATGCAGTCTTCGGTGGAAAATGACTGGGCCACAGCTCCGTAGATGACTTCCTTTGCCGAGTCTTCCAACGGGTAGGACTCCAGTGCCATGGACTTCAGGGCACGGATCTCGTTCTCCTGGATCAGATCGTCCGGTTCTGGTCTGGTCATGCTGGCGGATGCCGTCTCCTGACGGACGTACCAGCGCGGCAGTCCGACGATCACCTGTTGGATCTTGATCCTGAGGGCCTGCTGCGCCTCGCTTATGGCAGTCCTCAGCTCGGCCTTGACTTTCCCGGGAATCAGGACATAGCTGTAGCGTATGCCAAGCGAAGGTGATTCCTTGTAGTAGATCACCTCGACATTCTGATCCTGTACCCTGGCCACGCAGACAGCCAGTTTTGACGTTCCCAAATCAACGGATGCTATGTATCTCTCTTCCATATTCACTTGCTCTATTTTCTGCAGACAATCTGCCCGTTGTACTTAACATTCACTGTCGAATAGTATCCAGCTCCTTTCTCCGGCAGGATGGTGGTGTAGTAGCGGCCCATCCGGTCGAACTTGCTTTCAAAGCCGGACGGAAGCCCGAAGATGAACCTTTCTTTCCCCTGGCGTGGGATCATGAGCAGATCCCCGTTGTCCTTGACCGTGATCTGGCAGATGTTTTCCGCCCAGATCCGGGAGTCCTGCATGAAATTCACCAGTTGTATCACTTCCGAAAGCCATTGTTTCTCCATGTCGGTCTTTGGCTCCCCCTTGTAGCCTCTTTCCACATTTAGCGGCACCGCTCCGTCTATGACAGGGACCATGGACGTGTAGTTCTTCTGGAGAGGGAACAGGAACCCTTTCTCATCGGCGTAGTACCCGTTGTTGTCTTTCTGGAACCTGACCACAGGCTCCCTCTGGCGTATCCTGACGTTCAGATAACCATCCGGAGTGGTGTAGGCCTCAGCCTTGAGAATCGCGCTCTTGTTGTCCAGGACACTCTCGACTTTCCGCAGGTCCACACTGTCGAGCCTCTGCCCGATGTAGGAACCGTAGCCTTTGTTCAGGTAGCCTTCCACATCCTTCGCGGTTACGAAGTTGAAATCGTCCGTGAACTCCACCTTGACTCCCGCGCAGGTGAGCTGTCCGACTCGTCTCTCGTTCATCCTATGGATTACAATGCAGACGAGACCGAGCAGGCAGAACGCCGCGGTGATGAGGGTTATCCTGAGTCCTTTTTTCATTTCTTCAACCTTTCCTCAAGAAGTTCGGTGATAGGTGCGATGAACCTGTCGATGTTGCCGGCCCCGAATGTGGCCAGAACGTCGATCGGCTCGTTCCTTAGGTAGTCCATCAGCTCCTCCTTCCTCAGCAGGACTTTCTCCGGAGCCGTGACCTTGCCGAAGATAAGCTCAGAAGTGACTCCAGGGATTGGTTCTTCCCTTGCCGGATAGATGTCCAGCAGAATCAGCTTGTCCACCTTGCTCAGAGCGGCTGCGAAATCTTCGGCGAAATCCCGCGTGCGGGTGAAAAGGTGAGGCTGGAATATGGCCGTGAGCTTCCTGCCGGGGAATATTCCCCTCATTGAGGAGATCGCCGAAGCCAGTTCCTTCGGATGGTGGGCATAGTCGTCAATGTAGGACAGATGCGGAGTGTTGAGGTGCACGTCCAGTCTGCGCCTGACTCCTGAATATGTCCCTATCGCTTCCTTGATGGCCTCCGGGGCCACACCATGGCAGAGGCAGACCGCCGCGGCGGCCACGCTGTTCTCCACATTGACCCAGCCTGGAATGCCAACCCTGATGTTACCGATCACGCCTCCAGGGTAAACCAGATCGAAGATGTAATGCCCTACCTCGTCCGGTCTCGGATTGGCAGCATGGTAGTCGGCGTCCGGGTTGTCGTAGCTGTAGTGCAGGATTCTGGCGTTTGTGTCCTCGGCGGTGATGTCCAGCCCAAGTTTCACGATCAGGGTGCGGCTTACCTGCGACGCGAACTCCTTGAAGGCTTTCTGATATTCCTCAAGGGTGCCGTAGATGTCCAGGTGGTCAGCGTCCATGGCCGTGATCGCGGCGATCGCCGGGTGCAGCTGGAGGAAGGAGCGGTCAAACTCGTCAGCCTCCGCCACGATGGTCGGCGTGTGGCTTGTCAGAAGGTTGGTGTCGTAATTCTTGGAGATTCCTCCAAGAAAAGCCGAGCAGCCTTTGCCGCTTTCCGTGAGGATGTGCGCCACGAGTGTGCTTGTGGTGGTCTTCCCGTGCGTTCCCGCCACAGCCAGGCAAGTCTGACCCTCGGCCAGCTCACCGAGCATCCGGGATCTCTTGACCAAAGTGTAGCCGTGCTCCCTCACATAGACAAGTTCCTGAAGGTCAGCCGGAATGGCCGGGGTATAGACGACAAGTGTCGATGCCACGTCCTTTGGAATATAATCGGGGTCATCCTTGTAGTGGATGTCAATCCCTTCCTTCTCAAGCGCGTGGGTCAAGTCCGATGGTGTCCTGTCGTAGCCCGCGACCGGATAGCCTTTGAACTTGTAGTACCTTGCGATGGCGCTCATGCCGATGCCACCGACACCTATGAAATAAATCTTTGAATATTTTGACATCTCTAATCCTTGATCAGTTTGTAAACCTCTTCCGCAATCTTTTCCGCCGCGTCAGGCAGCGCCATCTTCCCGGCGTTCTCCTCAAGCCTGGCGATCCTCGCCGGATCCTTGAGCAGTTCCAGCGCTGTCGGTATCATTTTTTCCATCGCCTCGGCATCCTTGACAACCACAGCCGCGTCTTTCTTCACCAGAGCCATCGCGTTGTGGGTCTGATGATCCTCCGCCACATTGGGGGACGGAATGAATATCACGGCCTTGCGCGCGGCGCAGAGTTCCGACACGGAACTGGCCCCGGAACGTGAGATCACCACGTCGGCCGCCGCATAGGCGAGTTCCATCCTTCCGATGAAATCCGAATGATGAATATGCCGGGCCACATCCGGATTCTTTGTCCGTTGCTCGTCCATGAACCTGTCAATGTCCGGTCTGTAGTGCTTTCCACACTGCCAAAGTACATCGACACCGTCAAGTCCGGGACATCCGTCCGAGATCCATACCTTCATGCACTGGTTGAACCGTGCGCTTCCAAGACTTCCGCCCACGATGAAAATGTGCTTTCTGGATGGATCGAGACCATATTCCTTGATGCCCGCCTCTTTCATTTCCGGGGTGGCCGGGACGATGATGCTCCTGATCGGATTGCCTGTCATGACGATCTTGTCGGCGGGGAAGAACCTTTCCATCCCTTCGTAGGCGACGCAGATGCACTGCACCCGGCTGCCGAGTTTCTTGTTGGTAAGCCCGGCGAATCCGTTCTGCTCCTGGATAAGCGCCGGGATGTGCATCCCTGTCGCGGCCCAGAGCAGGGGAGCGCTGGCATAGCCTCCGACTCCGATCGCGATCTGAGGCTTGAATTCCTTTATGATTCTCTTTGCCTTGAACAGGCTGGCTACAACCTTGAAGGGCACGCACAGGTCGTTGAGTATGTTCTTCAGATTGAGCCGGCGCTGCAGACCCACGATAGGCAGCCCAACGATCCTGTAGCCCGCCGCCGGCACTTTCTCCATCTCCATCTTGCCCTCGGCCCCGACGAACAGGATCTCGGTCTTGGGATTCTGCTCCTTCAGTTTGTTCGCGATCGAGACGGCCGGGAAGATGTGACCTCCTGTGCCGCCTCCGCTTATTATGACTCTCAATGCTTTATATTCCATCCTATTCATTGTTATGGTCATCAATCCCGTAGTCCGGGATGTCATTCTCATGTACCGGAACCTCCTCATCCTGCCCCGTGAACTCGCTGTCCCGGGCTGAAAGTCCGCTCTCCATCTGGTCCAAATCGTCCAGTCCGCTGCTTACCTCGTCCTTTATCGCCCTGTCAACCAATGGCTCGGCCTTGGCGGCCTCCCTTGCGATCTTTCTCTTGGCCATCTTGCTGATGGACAGGATGATGCCGAACGCCAGACTGAACATGAGGAACGAGGAGTTTCCGTGACTGATCATCGGGAGGGTCTGTCCCGTGAGAGGTCCCATGTCGCAGTTGATGGCGATGTGCATCATCGCCTGACAGGTGATGAGCAGCACCAGCCCGGCCACCGCCGTCTTGGCGAAATGGTTGTCGCAGTTCCTGACGATGATCGAGCCTCTGGCCAGAAGGCTGATGTAGAGGATGATGACAAGCAGCCCTCCGAGCAGCCCGTATTCTTCCACGATGAAACTGTACATGTAGTCCTCGAACATGATCGGCACGACGTACCTTTGGGTGCTGCGCCCAGGTCCCTTGCCGACCACTCTGCCCTCATGGATGGCGATCTTCGCGCTCATCGGTTGCTTGATGTCGTCAAGCGCGTCCTGGAACTCCTTGCTGTTCTGCGGACTTTCACGTATTATCTTCAGATTGTCCTCTGTCCCGGCTCCTGTGACGCGGCTGATGGCCGAATCCAGATGCGGGAACAGTTTCTTGCCGTCACGGTTCGAGTCAACGACCGCGATTATTCCAAGGAACACTATCAGCGCCCCGGCCGGTTTGACAAGTTCCTTGACGCTTATTCCTCCGATCAGGATCGTGATGAACATCATGCCCCCGATGAACACCGTGCTGGACAGACTTCCCATCATCATGATCAGGCAGACACTGCAGATCGGGAGGTAGATATAGACGAACTTCTTGACAAGAGGCTTTTCCCAGAAAGGATACTTCTCCCCCAGAAGGTTGGCTATCACGAAGCTGTCGTTGCGGAAAGCGTTGACGGCCCATGCCAGGTACATGATCATGGCCACTTTCACGACTTCGAAGACATGGACCTGGAATCCGAAGACGGAAACGATTCGCCACGCACGGTTGATGTAGAGGGCTTTGACCGGGCCGGCGGAGATGTGCAGCGCCAGAATTGACAGCAGGCCTATGGAGACCGCGTAGCCCAGCTGGGAAACTATCCTGAAAAAGCCGATCTTCTTGATGCAGCAGCAGACGATGATCACCCCGAGGCCGACCAGGGACACGACCATCTGTTCGCTGATGATCGCCATTCTGGTGGTCTTCTGCTGGAGGGCCAGCAGGGAGGTGGATGAGAATATGGCCACGATGGAGAAGAGGATGAGCAGGATGACGATCATCCACACAACCTTGTCTCCTTCGAGAGAATCCACGAAGTTCCAGAGAGTCTTCTTTTTCTTTGTTTCCTCGGCCATATTCATTGAACCTTTATAGTCTTCTCACGGCTTCCTTGAACTTCTCGCCGCGGTCCTCGTAGCAGGTGAACAGGTCGAAGCTGGCGCAGCACGGGCTGAGCAGCACGACATCGCCGGCCTTCGCGAATCCGCTCGCTGCCTTCACGGCCTCGTCGGCCGAGAGGGTGTCAACGATCTTGTCCTTGCCCACAATCTCCTCGAACGCCTCGTGGAACTTGTGGTTGTCTGTTCCCATGCAGACAATGGCTTTCACCTTCTCTTTCACGAGAGGCTTAAGCACCTCGTAATCATTACCCTTGTCAGTTCCGCCAACAATCCAGACTATCGGTTTCCTCTGACATTCGAGGGCGTACCAGGCAGCGTCCACGTTGGTCGCCTTGGAGTCGTTGATGTAAAGCACGTCCTTGATGCTGAGGACCGGCTCCAGCCTGTGCTCGATAGGCTGGAACGTGGCCAAAGCCTCACGGATGGTCTTGTTGTCGATTCCGGAAGCCTTCGCGGCGAGTGCGGCGGCCATCGAGTTGTAAATGTTGTGCTTACCGCCCAGTGCGAGCTCTTTCAGGAATATGTCGCATTCATCCTCGCCGTACTTCACGACAATCTTGTCGTCCTTGAGGTACGCGCCCTGCTTCACCTCGGTCTTCTGGGTGAAAGGCAGACGCTTGGCGGAAAGGATGATCTTGTTCAGATGCTCGATGGTGATCTCGTCGTCGGAGTCGAAGATGAAGCAGTCCTCCGGGCGGAGATTCTGCGTGAGACGGAATTTCGCCTTGACATAGTTCTCCATCTGGTAGTCGTAACGGTCCAGATGATCCGGGGTGATGTTCGTGATGATGGCGATGTCCGGACGGAAATCATAACAGTTGTCGAGCTGGAAACTGCTGATCTCCAGCACGTAGTAGTCAAAGTGCTCGGTGGCCACCTGGAGAGCGTAGCTCTTCCCGATGTTTCCGCCCAGCCCGACATTGAGGCCTGCGTTCTGGAGCAGATAGTAGATCAGGGAAGTCGTCGTGGTCTTGCCGTTGCTTCCGGTGACGCAGATTTTCTTCGCCGTGTCGTAGCGGCCGGCGAACTCGATCTCGGAGATGATGTGCGTGCCCTGCGCCTCAAGTTTCCTCACGATAGGCACTGAGCTTGGAATGCCCGGGCTCTTTATGACCTCGTCTGCGTTGAGGATAAGCTCTTCTGTGTGATGGCCTTCCTCAAAGCTGATGTCCCATTTGCGCAGATCCTCAGCGAAATGCTCCGGAATCTTTCCGTTGTCTGAAAGGAACACGTCGAATCCTTTCACCTTGGCGAGAACGGCGGCTCCGACACCGCTTTCTCCGCCTCCCAAAACAACAATTCTGCTCATATCCTCAATTTTTTTATCTTATCTTCAACAAAGCCAGGGTAGAGACCGCCAGGATAACCCCGATCAGCCAGAACCTTGTCACTATCTTCGCCTCCGGAATGGCGTGGACCGGTCTGGAGATCAGCGCCGGAATGCCTTCCTTCTGGTAATGGTGGTGCAGGGGAGTCATCTTGAATATTCTTCTGCCCTCACCGTATTTTTTCTTTGTGTACTTGAAATAGACTCTCTGCATTATCACCGAAAGTGATTCAACCAGGAATATCCCGCAAAGGATCGGCAGCAGCAGTTCCTTTCTCATCAGGACCGCGCTCACTCCGATGATGCCTCCGATCGTGAGACTTCCGGTGTCACCCATGAACACCTGTGCCGGATAGGAATTGTACCAGAGGAATCCCATCAGCGCGCCCACGAAGGCTGACATGAATATTGCGATCTCTCCGCTTCCGGGAATATACATGATGTTCAGATAGTCTGAGTTCACCAGATTGCCTCCCAGCCAGGCCAGTATTCCAAGCACGACACCCACCGTGGCGCTTGTCCCGGCGGCGAGCCCGTCCATTCCGTCCGTAAGGTTCGTTCCGTTGGAGCAGGCCATGATGACAAACACGATCATCAGCACATAGACCGCCCATTTGCAGTACCATCCCCATTTGCCTTTGAACGGGGAGAAGCATTTGTAGTCAAACTCGTGGTCCTTCACGAACGGGATCGTGGTCTTTGTGCTCTTGATGACATTCTCCATCTTCCAACCGGAATCCTCCGCCACGAGGGTTTCGGTGTCCACGTTCAAGGCTCCTGGGTTGCCTTGCTCGACTACATTGGCCTTGCCAGCGACAACGGGAACCTTTTCCCTGATCACGATGTCATCGCTGAAGCAGACGGCGAGTCCGATGACAAGTCCTAGGGCGAGCTGGCAGACCAGCTTGGCTTTCGGATGGAGTCCTTCCTTGTTGTGTTTGAAGACCTTGATGTAGTCATCGGCGAATCCAAGCGCTCCGCACCATACCGTGGTCAGGAGCAGGAGCTGGATGTAGATGTTCCTCAGGTTGCAGAACAGCAGGACAGGAACCACAATCGCAAGGATGATGATGACACCACCCATTGTCGGAGTGCCTTTCTTCTGCATCTGGCCTTCCAGCCCGAGATCCCTGATTGTCTCTCCGATCTGCTTGCGCTGTAGCCATTTGATGATCTTGCGGCCCGCGAAAAACGAAAGGAGCATCGCCGTGATGCTGGTAAGCATCGCCCTGAAAGACAGGTAGGTGAAAAGTCCCTGTCCCGGGATGTCGTATTGCCTGAGATATTCAAAAAGATGGTAGATCATCGCTTGTCCTCCTTTTTAGTGGCCGTCAGGCTGTTGAAGATTTCGGAGACCACCTCGCGCTCGTCGAAATGCCGGTGCTCGGTGCCGATAATCTGGTAGGTCTCGTGACCTTTGCCGGCGAGCAGGATGACCCCACCGTCCTTGGCGAACATGATGGATGCTCTGATCGCCTCTTTCCTGTCGGAGATGAATATGGCCTTGGCCAGTCCGTTGACGCTGAATCCCTTGCGGATGTCGTCCATGATGTCCTCCGTCCTTTCAGTGCGGCTGTTGTCGGAGGTCACGACAATCCTGTCGGCGTACTTTTCGGCTATCGCGGCCATCTCCGGCCTTTTTGTCTTGTCACGGTCTCCGCCGCATCCGAACAGGCAGATGAGCTCCTTGCCGTTGTCTATGTCCCTCAAAGTCTTGAGCACATTCTCCAGGGCGTCAGGAGTGTGGGCGTAGTCGATGACGACAGAGAGATTCCTCGGCCCGCTGATGACCTCCAGACGACCCGGGGCGGACTCCAGCTTGCTGATGGCCACCAGAGTCTCCTCCGGATCGGCTCCTACGGCGATAGCCGCGCTGTAGATGGCGAGAATGTTATAGGCGTTGTGTTGCCCGATAAGCCTTGTCCAGGTCTCCCGCCCGTCGATCTTGAGCAGCATCCCCTCGAAGGTCTCCTCCATAATGCGGCAGGTGTGGTCCGCGATGCTTCTGCAGGAATATCTCACCACCTTTGCCTTGGTGTTCTGCACCATCACCTCTCCGTTCTTGTCATCGATGTTGGTGATCGCGGTGGCCGTGGCCGGAAGGTTGTCGAAGAACAGTTTCTTGCAGCGGAGATATTCAGCGAATGTCTTGTGATAGTCGAGATGGTCGTGGGTCAGGTTCGAGAATATTCCGACCTTGAACTCGAGTCCAGCCACTCGTTCCTGCTCCACGCCGATCGAACTGACTTCCATGAAGCAGAACTCGCAGCCGGTGTCCACCATCTCGCTCATAAGACGGTTGATGGTGATAGGGTCGGCTGTTGTGTTGGCCGTCTCCAAACGCCTGGTTCCAACATAGTTGGCTATTGTGGAAAGCAATCCGCAGTTGTACCCCTGCGCCATGAAAAGGTGATAGAGAAGGGTCACCGTGGTGGTCTTCCCGTTGGTCCCCGTGATTCCGACAAGCGTGAGTTTCCGGGACGGATTGTCGAAGAAATCCGCCGCCATCATCGCCACGGCGTGACGGGAGTCCTTGACTTTGACGAATGTAAGCCCTCTGGTGGCCTCTCCGGGATATTCGGAAACAGCCTTGTCCAGCGCTTCCTCATCCTCATAGACAATCGCCGCCGCACCTGAGGCTATGGCTTTGCCGATGTAGTCATGCCCGTCGCTGTCATGTCCTTTGACGGCGATGAACATGGCGCCGGAAGTCACCTTCCTTGAGTCGTTGCAGATGTCGGTTATCCCGAGGCCCAGGTTCCCCCGCACCTCGATGACACCTGCGTTCCTTATGATATTCTCCAGTCTCATTTCAAATTAAATGTTATAGTCGAACCGTCCGCGACCTTCGTCCCTGCCTTTGGATTCTGGGAGGATACATGTCCTGTCCCTGAATATGAACACTTGAGCCCGCTGTTCTCTATGATGAATATCGCATCCTTGAGTCCAAGCCCCATTATGTCAGGAACGATCGGATTTTTCATGTCGGATCGGACTGTCATTTCCTTATCTTCGCCCATCACCGGGACTTTAGCCATGGCGGTCACCTCCGCACCCCATTCAGGGTCAAGTGTGTAGATGGCGTCCACAATCTCGCGCATCGCCGACGCCGGACCTACACCACCGTAAAGACTGCCTCTGATCAGGCTTGAGTTCATGCAGATGATGGCGCTGTACTTAGGATTGTCCGCAGGGAAGAAGCCGACGAATGTGGCCAGGTTGTGATAACTGCCATCCGCCGTCTGGGTGTTGTCCTTAGGGTCTCTTCCGTATTTCTCGATCTCTTCTTTTGAGAGGGACTGCCTTGCGGTTCCGGTCTTTCCGGCCACTGTCAGCTTCGCTCCCTTTAACCTGTAGGCGGTTCCCTCGGAGGTCACGGCCTTCAGAGCCCTGAGCAGGGTGTCCGCTGTGGCTCTGGAGCAGATGGACGCGTTCAGGACGCTTGGCCCTTTCTTTGTCTTCACGACACCGTCTTTCTCTATGCTTTCAACCAGATACGGCTTCATCATCCTCCCCTTGTTGGCGATGGCGTTGTAGAACGTCAGGGTGTGGAGCGGAGTCTCTCTGACCGAATAGCCTATGGCTACGGATCCCAGGTCGGTGGAGCTCCAGCTCTTTGAGTCAGGAGACGGAAGCACAGGCTCCCGCAGCCCTTCGAGGTCAAAGTCGAACGCCTGTCCGAGTTTGTACATGTACAGCTTGTCCATGAACCTCTTAGGGTCGTCGGAGTAGTTGTTTGTCGCAAGGTACCGGAACACATAGTTGGATGAGATCTCGAAACCATGCAGGATGGAAATCTTGACAAGGTTCTTGACATGATCGTCTTGGGGGTATCCAGGCAGTTTGCCTTCGTTTGTGGGGATCTCATCGTCAAGAGATTTGATGTAGCCATCCTCAAGGGCTGTCATCAACGTTGTGGTCTTGAACACGGATCCCGGGTTGGCTCCGTAGCCGATCGCCATGTTGTAAACCTCGTTCAGACTGCTGTCTTTAGGACTTTTGGTCAGGTTCACCATCGCGCGGATGGCGCCGGTCCTGACATCCATGAACACGGCGCAGCCATCCTCGATCTTAGGATTGGCGGACATCTGCTTCCTCATCGCCTTGTCAACGATGTCCTGAAGGGTTATGTCAAGGGTTGTCCTGACATCCAAGCCGTCCACCGGCTTGACGTATGTGCTGTCGTAGTTCTGGATCTTCTCCTTGTTGTCGGTAGGCTTGAGCCAGATCTCGCCTTCCTTGCCGTGCAGGACATAGTCATATTTGCCTTCTATGCCGATGTGGCTGCGTCCCTTCTCGTCCTCCTTCTGGCTGCTGTTGTCCTTGACGTAACCGATTGTGCGTCTGGCCAGTGTGCCGTAAGGGTATTTTCTGCTGTCATGCTTCTCGACGATGATCCCGCTCTTGTACCTGCCCTCCTCCATAAGCGGAAGGCTCTCCAGCTTCAGAAGAGTCCCTCTGTCAAGGTTTGTGAGAAGCTTCATGTACCGTTTCCTCTCGTTTCTGCCTTTGACGATCATCCTGTAGTACTCGTCGGCGTTGATTCCTGTCTCGGAGGAGAGGCCGGACGTGAATCTCCGCGCCTTGCCAAGCCAGTCGTTCTCAAGGCTGTCCGCCTTCCGTGGATCCTTCTCGCTCATGAAATCCTTCTTGAGCACGGTACAGTCCATGTAAAGATCGTACATCGGAGTTGACAGGGCCAGCAGCTTCCCGTCGCAGCCGATGATCGCACCTCGCTTTGGCTCTATGAGGCTCCTTGTGCTTTGAGGAACGAAGTATCTGACCAAATCCTTGTCGGGCTCCCAGGCAAACATGATGTAGAGCATCCTGCCGAACACGGCCAGGCCGACGAACAGCAAAAAGATGTAGAAGCAGTACAGAATCAGACCGATCCTGTCCTGCTCTTTCTTTGTCGTGTTCTGTTTTGGTGCAGCCATCGCCGTTATTCGTTTAACCTGTCAGCCGGTTTCTCCGGCATTGTCAACTTCGAGCCTGATTCCTCCAGCATAGCCTGGACCTTGCTCATCCTTGAAAGACCCGCAAGCTCGACGGTCTTCTGAGCGTGGTAAATCTCCATGTCGGCAAGGACCTTCCTGTTGTCCTCCACCCTGGTCAAGGTCTTCTCGATCCTGAGACTCAGCCAGATGCTGACCCAGAAAAGGAAGAACGTGTAGATGATGTGGATGAAATAGCGGCTGACATGCAACCTCAGCAGCAATTCTCCCTTAAGTGTCGCCAGGGCAGCGTTCTTGAGCCACGCCCAGATGTCGGAGAATTTCCATTTCCTCAATTCCGTCATGGCCTGTTCCCTCCGTCTTCAATTTTCTCGGCGATCCTCAGTTTCGCGCTTCTTGCTCTGGTGTTTGAGGCTATCTCGCCCTCCCGCGGCAGGATCGGCTTGCGGTTCACCGCCTTCAGCGGGGCGTGAATATTCCCGAACATGTCCTTTTCCTCCTTGCCGTCGGCGCTGCCGGTCTTTATGAAGTTCTTCACCATCCTGTCCTCAAGGGAGTGGTAGGTGATCACTACCAGCCTTCCGCCAGGTCTGAGGGTGTCGGCCGCGCCTTCGAGGAATTTCTCCAGAGATCGCATCTCGTGGTTCACCTCGATCCTGAGAGCCTGATAGACCTTCGCAAGGTACTTGTGCTCAGCGAATTTCGGAAGGGCGGCCTTGATGGCCTCATCGAGCTCGCCGGTGGTGCCGATCGGATTTCTGTCCCTTGCTGAAGTGATCAGCTGGGCGACCTTGCGGGCGTTGTCCACCTCTCCGTAGATGCGGAGAATCCTTTCGAGATCCTCTCCTGAATATTCATTGACCACGTCCGCGGCCGTCTTTCCGCCCTCGCGGTTCATCCTCATGTCCAATGGCGCGTCGTAGCGGAAGGAGAATCCTCTCTCCGCCGTGTCGAACTGGTGGGATGACACTCCGAGGTCGGCGAGGATGCCGTCCAGGCCGCCTGTGAGTTTTTCTTTAAGGGTCTGGTCTTCGGTATCGTGCGCCTCGTTCAGCACGAAATTGTGTATGAAGCGGAAATCGGCCCGCACCATAGTCAAGCGAGGGTCGTCTATCCTGTTATTGATCGCGTCGCTGTCACGATCGAAGGCGATGACGTGACCGTCTTCATTTAAGCGTGAAAGTAGTTCGGCGGTGTGACCACCGCCCCCGAATGTGACATCGGCGTATGTTCCTGACGGATTGGTGACAAGGGCGGAAATGCTCTCGTCAAGCATCACTGGTGTATGGTATTCTGACATCGCGTGACCCTCCTATCTCTCCTGAGACAGCTGTCCGGCAATATTCAAGAATTCTTCGTTTGAGATTCCGCTGGCCTCGAATCTCTCCTTGGCCCAGATCTCGATCTTGTAATCGTTGCCCGAGAAGACTACCTCTTTCGTTACACCAATTGACTCCAAAAGCTTCTTGGGGATGGAGATGCGTCCGAGCTTGGCGTCCGGTTCGACGATCGCGCGGTCGCGCATGTACTCCCTCCAGAAAGCGGCGTGAGCACGATTAAAGAAATTGAGCTTTGACTTGACCTCCTCGGACTGGCGCTCCCACTCCTCAAAGGTGTACATCTCAAGGCAATCCTCGAAGATGTCTTTCTTTATGACAAACCTCTGATCGCCCTCGGATGGCATCAACGACTTGAACGGCGAAGGGAAAACCACTCTCCCTTTGTCGTCGATCTTGCCTGAATATTCTCCGATGAATGTGATCATAAGTTTTCGTCTTTCACGCTTGGTTACAAAGTTAGGAATATTTTTCCATTTTATTCCACCTATTTCCAAAATTTTCCACAATGATTTCAACAACCGTTGTACGGACGCTTTCAGGGCCGTTTTTTCATTTCGGCGACAAATGACAAAGTTTATAATGAGTCTGAAGGAAAGATCTTCGCGGAGAAGTGGTCGGGGACAGAAAAGGGACCGGTCGATCGGCCGGTCCCTTCGTTGGTATATTCGTGAATATCTTAGAAATTCCCCTTGTCGGCGTTGTCCCACCATACGCGGGTTCCGCCCTGGTCGCCGGAGTGGCCGGTCTTGCTGGAGTTCTCCTTGTTGAGGAGCTCGATACCGGTCTTGAGACCCTCGGCGTTGGTGTCACCGGCATTGCTGCTGTAGATCTGGCGGCGTACGCCTTCCTCTGTGGTGACGGCTCCGTTGCTCTCGTTGACGTAGGCAGGGAAGAGAACCGGATAGCCGGTACGCCTCTGCTCGGCCCAGGCCTCGGTTGAGAGAGGGAAGAGCGCGATGTACTTCTGGGTCATGATGCGGGCGAGCTTGTCCTCGTTGGAGGCATTGTTGTCCCACTTCACGCCCAGCTTGTTGAGGGCTTTGGTGTTGAGTTTCGGATCGAAAGGATCGACGAAATCAATCTGCGTGTCGGTTCCGCTGATGTACTTCTCGACAGCGCCTTTCGCATATTCCGCGATCTCGGCGTACTTGCCCTTGTAGGCAAGCTCATTGGCCATAGAGGTTCTGATGCCTTCCTCGTAGAGGGACTTCACGTCGCCGGATGTCCAGCCCCTGAGGGCGGCCTCGGCGAGGAGGAAGTAGGACTCGGCCTGCTTGAAGATCGGAAGCGGAGCGCTGTAGATGCCCTTGCTGTTGCTGCCGTCTACCCAACCGGAGAGCTTGCCCCAGTCGTTCGGCTTGCCTGGCAGACCGCTGGCGAACCTGATGCCGTAGTAGCCGGTTCCCTTCGCAACTTCCTTTCCGTCGGAGGTGGTGAACTTGTCCTGGTTCTTCGCCATGTACAGAGGCTGGCGAGGATCCTTGAGACCTGACATCAATGTCACGAGGTTGGCGTTGAATCCGCAGTCTCCCCAAGCGAACATAAGCCAAAGCTCGTTCTCGAGACTCTTGTCGATCATGATGTCCTTGCCGCCGTTGGCGAGGGTGTTGCCCGCTGCCGCCTTGGCGATCGCAGGAAGGTCGTAGCCCGCGGCCTTCATCTCGTCCGCTCTCTTGGAAAGACGCAGGGCGATACGGAGTCTCATCGTGTTGGCCACCTTCTTCCACATCTCGAAGTCGCCGCCGCACCAGATGTCGAATGTGCCGAGTCCGGCCTTTTCGTCATCTGTAGGCTTGTTGAAGGCGTCCAATGCCTTCTGAGTGTCGTCAAGCATTGTCTGGTAGAGCTGCTGCTGGCTGTCAAACGGGAAGTATGACTCATATTCACCGGACAGGATGGAGCTGTGGGCGAGAGGGCCGTACACGTCGGTGGTCATCATAAGGCTGTAGGCCTGTACGATTCTCATCACGCCGGCGAGGGCTGGCTGGTTCTTGCCGTCAAGGGTGGCGATCAGTCGCCTTGTGTTGTTGAACACGTGGAGGTAGTGGTTCTCGTACATACCGCCCGAGTGTCCTCTGTTCTCGCCCATGTCACCGTTGGTGAAGTTTCCGTTAGGGGTCATGAAGTAACCGCTGTAGAAATCCACGGTGAGGTTTGTCCAGAACTGGAACATGTTCTGCTGAGGAGGGTAGCAGTACTGCATCGGCTCAGCGCACTGGGATGAGAGAGGAAGATCGTCCGGGTTCACCTGCACGTCGCTGGTGTTCATCTTCTCGAAGTCGCCTGTGCAGGCTACGATTCCGAGTCCGAACAAGGCCGCTACTGAATATTTTAAAATATTTTTCATTGTCTTGGAAATTTTTAGAAGTTGAGTTTAAGGTTCAGACCGAAGCTGCGTGAGGTAGGGAGGGCGAACATGTCGATGCCCTGCCAGCCGTTGCCTGTACCTGCTGAGACATCAGGGTCGCAAGGTGCGTCCTTGTAGAAGAAGAACAGGTTGCGGCCGATGATGGATGCTGTCACGTTCTTGCCGTTGCCGAGGAGGTTACGGAATGTGTAGCCGAAGCTGAGCTCGCGCAGACGGATGTTGGTGGCGCTGTAGACGTAGTTCTCGTTGGCGTAAGGAGAGTTGAAGTTGCTGGCTCCCGTGGTCTCGTACCAAGCCCTTGGATCGAAGGAGACCCCGCCAACGGTGATGGAGCCGGCGTCGCGGGCCTCGCCTGACCTCTGTGACACTCCCCAGCCGTCCAGCGTGGCCTCGGTCATGGAGATGACCTTGCCGCCGAATCTCGCGTCGATGAGCATCGAGAGGTTGAAGTTCTTGTAGCGGAATGTGTTGCTCCAGCCGGCGTAAACCTTGGAGTTCATGTTGCCGACATGCTTGAGCTGGTCGTTGTTGTCGTCGCCGAGGATCGGCTGTCCGGCATCGTTCTTCTTGATCTTGCCGCTCTCGTCCCTGAGGATCTGGCGTACATAGAGGTCACCGTAGGAACCACCTTCCTTGAGGATGATCTTGGCACCTCCGAAGTTGGAGAGTGTAAGGCCGTTAGGAAGCTCGTCCACGAGTTCCACGATCTTGTTGTTGTTGTAGGAGAAGTTCACTCCTGTCTCCCAGCTGAAGTCGTTGCTGAACTGCTCGTACCAGCTGGCGGTCATCTCGATACCCTGGTTCTCCACATTACCGGCGTTCACATAGCGGTTGCGCAGACCGGACTCGTAAGGAGAGGCTACGGAGAAGAACTGGTTCTTGGTGTTGGTCTTGTACCAGGTGGCGGAGACGTTGAGCCTGTTGTTGAAGAAGGCTCCGTCGAAACCGGCCTCGATGGAGTGGGTCATCTCAGGCTTGAGGGTTCTGAAAGGAGCGCTGTCCGGAGCGGAGATCGATCCCTGTGAGCCAAGGCTGTAGAGCAGGTTGGTCATGTAGACAGGGACATCGTTACCCACGATGGAGTAGCTTGCGCGGAACTTCACGAGGTCCACGGCAGGGCCGAGGTCGGCGAACTTGTTCAGAAGGAAGCTGGCTCCCACTGAAGGGTAGAAGAATGACACATTGTCGGTGAAGGCAAGAGCCGATGACCAGTCGTTACGGGCGGTGACATCGATGAAGAGGCCTTCCTTGTAGCCGAACTGCGCGGTCGCGAACACGGCGTTAAGACGCTTCTCGGTGTTCCAGTGGCCACCCTTTCCGACTGACGACATATTCCCATAATAGTTGTTAGGGGTGAATATGTTAGGGTAGTAGACGTTACCGTTGCCAGGGGCTGTGAACTGTGTTCCCTCAGCCCAGAGATCCACGTTTCCGGTCTTGCTGTGGGTGAAGCTGGAGCCGGCGGTCACGGAGAGTGAGAAGGTGTCGTTCCAGTTGTGGTTGTAGCCGACGAGCACATCTCCGTACATCTGGTCGCTGAAGTAGCGGTTGTCCTTCATTCTGCCCATAGGGTAGAGGTCACCGGTGCTGGAGGCGTAGGCGTTGTGCACGAAGTGCTCCTCGCCTCTCTCGTAGCGGAGACGGCCCTGTACGTAGAGATCCTTGGTGATGTCCCATCTCACGCTGCCGCCGAACTCGTAGCGGTTGCGGTCAACGACCGGCTTCTGGCGGTTGAGCACCCAGTAAGGGTTGCTGTACTGCTGCTGCTTCGTGTTGGTCCAGTTCTGGACGTAGCAGCTGCGTGAGGCGTCATAGACCTCGTAGTTGTTCTTGTAGTGATCCCAGTCCTCGCCTCTCGGGAAGAGGTAGGCGCCGGTCAGAGGGTTCCAGAGGAATCCCGATGCGGACTGGTTCTCGATGTGCTGGTTGGTGAGCTTCGCGCTTGCCTCTATCTTGATGTTGTCGAGGACGGTGAAGTTGACCTTGGTGTTGAAGTTGTGGCTTCTGTACTCATTCTCAGGAGTCATGCCCTCTGAGTAGACATTGCCGTAGGAGAAGTAGGCTCCGAAAGAGTCGTTTCCGCCGGACACGGCGAATGTGTTGTTGGTCGTGAAACCTGTGCGGAAGAACTTCTTGAGATAGTTCGGCGCCTTTGAGGAGAGCTTGCTGCCCCAGCTGTAGGTGCCGTTGTCCGACATCCCGTAGTTGTTCTGGAACTTAGGAAGCACCATAGGGCTTTCTGCTGTCGTGTTGCTGGACACGGTGACGTTCACCTTGCCGGCTGCCGCTGACTTTGTCGTGATCATGATCGCGCCGTTGGCGGCCACGGCACCGTAAAGCGCTGCGGCTGACGCACCTTTAAGGAGGGTGATGGACTTGATGTCGTCAGGGTTGATCGTGGACATCACATCGCCGCCGTCCCTCTCGCCACCATAGTTGGAGGCCACCTGGGATGAGGTGATGTTCTGCATCACAGGCACACCGTCCACAACAATGAGAGGCTGGTTGCTTCCGTTGATGGACTTGTTGCCTCGGAAGAGGATCTTGGATGATCCGCCGGCTCCTGTCGAGTTAGGAGTGATGACCAGACCGGCGCTCTTTCCCTGGAGGGAGTTGATCATGTTGATGCTCTTGATGTCGTTGACATCCTTGCCGCCGACTGTCTCGGCAGCGTAGGTAAGGCTTTCCGACTGGCGGACCATACCCATGGCCGTCACCACGACTCCCTTGAGAGCTGTGGCTTCCTCGAGGATGAGGATGTCGAGTGTGGCCTGGCCGTTCCAGACGATCTCCTTGGTCTCGTATCCGATGATGGAGACGGTGATCACATCGTTGGTTTTCAGGTTGCTAAGTTTGAACTTTCCGTCAATGTCAGTGGTCTCACCCGTTGATCCACCCTTGACAAAAACGGCCGCGCCGATGACAGGGCCATTGGCGTCCTTGACTGTACCGCTGACGGAACCGCCCCTGTTCTGGGCACCCGCCGCGGCAGAGAACGATACAAACAGAGCGACAGCAGCCACAACAGCCGCCATTCCTCTGAATATCGAAGACTTGATTCTGTTAAACATAATTTTAAAATATTGGTTTTGTTGTGTAGTATGTCAATGTGTGTGTACTTTCTCTTCTTTTCTCTTCCGTCTCTTCCGCTTTTTCATCTCTTCCGTCTCTTCTGTCTTCTCTGCTTCCTTTTTTTCTTTTGCCTTTGTCGTTTCTACCGTTTCTTCCACCTCTTTTCCCCTCTTTTTCTGCCGCTCCTTTCGTCTCTTCCGCTTCTCTCGCTTTTTGCCCCTTTTGCTCCCTTCCCATCTTCCGTCTTCTGGCTTTTTCTGCTCCTTTCACCTCTTTCTTTCTCTTCTGTTCAAAAGCCCGGTCAATTTTGCCTGCTCCTGGTATTTATCCCAGCTGATGTCTCCACTTTCTACCTCTTTTGCCCCAAAGCTCGGTCAATCTTAGGATGTTTGTCTCAACCTCCAGATTAAGCCTATGGAATATTTATTCATTATGCAAAGTAAAGTATCATTTTGTAAATATACAAGAGGTTTTCTTCGGAAATGATAAGCTGCGGTTAAATTTTGTTTAATAATATTAACGAAATCGATTGCTCAACTTTCATCTGTTGATTTCCTGTCCCCTCCCCTGGCCATTTCCTTGTCACGTTTATTTCTTCCGCATCTCTTTCATATTTTTTTTCCCCCCCCCTCCCCGTAGCCCTTGTCATCCCTCTCTTCCAGGTGCGTGATTCCTCTTCGCACCTGGAGTCCGTTCCCGCTGTCGGCCAGTCACTTGCGCTTCCAGGTGCGAGAGAAGAGTCGCACCTCGGAGCCCCGCCCCGCGTGCTGGCCCTCTGAGTGGCTATCCCACTCTCCCTGGTGCGTGATTCCTCTTCGCACCTGGAGCCTGAAATGGCGGATATTCAATGATTTGCAGTTCCAGGTGTGAATTAGCCGTGGAATATTTGGATAGTTTGCTGATTTGTTTGTACCTTGCCGATGGAAAAGGGATGGAATTCCGTCCTTGAATATTAACTTAAACAAAATGTGGCGTTTATGGTTGAGGTGAAAGATTTGAACGAAAGAAAAACTGGGCAGGAGCCAGTGAGAGAGCAAGAGGAGGCTGGATGGTTCCACATTTGCTCGCAAGGACTGGAGGGTGTGGACTTGTTCCCGGATGAGAAAGCCTTCATAACTGGGGTGAACAAGTTCGCGGCGGCCTTCAAACTATTCGGAGAAGACATCGAGGTCGCGATCCTTGTGCTCGTGTCAACCCATTTTCACTCATTGGCTTGGGGGCGGAGAACCGATGTGGTCAGGTGTGCGGAAAGATTCAAGAAAACAATCAGTATGTACTATTCCCACCGCTTCGGCACTTCGAAAGTGATGAGCAGGGTGTGGGTCAAGGTAGGGAGGGTGGACTCTGAGGAATACCTTAAGAATGTTGTGGGCTACATCCTTAACAATCCTCGAAAACATCACGAGACGAACAACCCATTCTCCTATCCTTGGAGTTCCATCCTTGAATATTTCGCCGCGGAAGGCTATTCCTCAGTCTTGCGGCCAAGGATTGCCGACATCCTTCCGTGGCAGAAACCGAAAGTTATCGGGACGAGCCGTCCGGTTCCGCAATCCTGGAAACTTTATGCCAACGGGATGGTGGCATTCGGCTCATTTATCACGACCAAGCGACTGGAATCGGTGATCAAGACAATCGGCTCGCTTTCCTATCTGGTGAACAAGGCGGACCTGAACGCCAATCAGGGAGAAGCGGTCCGCTACCCTGTCAATGATCGGGAGGTCAGGAGCGCGGTCGCACGAATATGCCCGATGATGTTCCCTGACACCATCGGGCGATTGGACGAATCTGTTCTTGCTCCAGTGCGGAACACTGGTTATTGTCTGAAGGAGATGCGGAAATCCATCGGCTCAGCGGCAGAGGAAATGCTGGCGAAACTCAATTCCAATCAAGTCGTTACGCTGAGGAATATCCTGTCGACCCGCTATGGCTTCCCCTTGAAGATCGTTGACCGTGTGCTTGGCTCCGGCTTCATATAAGCTAAAAAATGGTAATTCTATATCGGTTAACTAATATATTTCTTAACTTGTTAATAGATAAAGAAATATCCCAGGAGGCCGTATTCGTTTGCAGTTATCTGAGCATTAGCGTGGTGGGCTGAAAAGTTAGTCAACACGAATATAGTTACCCCGAAATTGTCGTTTGGCGGTTGGGGGAGATTATTTCTCCCGTGGCAGGAAAGCGAAATGTCCCGGAATATCTCCGGTGGTCGCACTCCATTTCTGAGCGCCGGACTTGGAATAGCAATATAGAGTGCCGCTGGAGGTGTAGTTCTTTGCGTCGGTGATGTATATGTCACCGTTTGTCGGATGAACCGCGATTCCGTAAGGTGACACGATCTGGCTTTCGGTTCCGTCAGTGATGATCTTTCTGGAGACGACGCTGGCACGTGCCGCATCGACGATGGCGTAACTGATTGTGCTGCTGGAGGTGACGTAGTTGTACTCGCTGCTGTAGATGTAGAGAGAGTCATTGGCTATTGCCATATTGGACACGGGAATATTCATCGTCTCAGCGACTTTGTACTGTGCCCCGTCTTTTTCCAGACGGTACAGATTCGAGGCGACATCAACATAATTGCCGTTGGATGACACCCATAGATTGCCTTTGGAGTCAGCCTTGATGTGGCAGAGGTTGATCGCGACATCAATCTTGTAAACCTCATTCATCGAATCCAGGTCTATGACAGAGACGGTTGAGTCATAATTCGGAGCCCTGTGGCCACCTGAATTGGCCACATAGACGTTGTTCCCGATGATGGCAATCTCTTCAGGCTGATATCCGACCTGTGTCTCACCCTCAATCTTGTACGTGTCAAGGTTGACTTTGAAGACAGATCCTTTGCGGTCAGCGGAGAACTCAGCGTCAGAACCAACGTAGGCGGTTACGTATGCGTAGTTGTCCTTGAACGCGATGTACCTGCAGTTCGCGATGTCGATCTGGGTGATTCTCTTTGCTGTGTAGGCATCCATCACCTCCACCTTGTGCGAACCGTTGATGACGGCGAACAACCTTCCGTCATAGATTTGGAGATCGTTGCCGGTGTCTCCCAATCCTTTGACAACCGTCGGATTCTTTTCTGCGTAGATTCCGCAGGCATAGGAGGCCTCGCGGTAGTCGAGAAAGTCGATGTCAGCCTTGTTGCTGCCCATATTGCCCTCATTGAGGACGTACATTCCTATCGGATCCGCATCGGGATCTGTCTGGAATCCGAGTGGGCCGTACACTGGAGGAACGATGGTCTCTTCCTTGCGGCAGCCGCAGATGGCCACCCCGAAAAACAGGACGATGGCCAAGGCTTTGATGATTTTGTTTGTGTGTCTCATAACATATTGATTTAAAAATTAAAACTCGTGACAAACCGACAGTTCGTCTTCGGCATCGGGTAGTTCAGCACCACGTCGTAGTCCTGGCCGAAGAGGTTGTTGATCTCGGCGGTTAGTTTGAGGGTGCGGGTGCGGATGGCGAAGGACTTCTGCACTGAGAGATCGCTGGTATACCACGGCTGGGTGTGGTTCCTTGGGATGTTCTCCTGCTGGTTGTAGCGCTCGCCGGTGTAGATGAAACTGTAGTTCAGTCCCCAGCCCTTGTAGAAGAGCGACAGCACGGCCGAGCCACTGTGCCAAGGAATATACGGGATCTGGTTCCGGTAATATGTGTCTGCGGAATCCGTGACATCTATCGCCTCCTGGTAAGTGTACTGGAGTCTGGCCGTGGCCTCCACCTCGCCGAAAGCCCAGGCCGAGTTCAGGGCGATGTCAACCCCCTTGATGTCCACCTCTCCGAGATTGAGCATCGTCCAACGGAACTGCTGACCTTTCGGGTAGGCTATGATCTTGTCTGTGATGTGGTTGTAGTAGGCGTCCACGGAAGCGTCGACAGTGCGCAGAGCGGGCATATTCATAAAATTCTTGGTGTATTTCAGTCCGATGTTGAACTGCTCGGCGTATTCAGGCTTCAGGAAGGCATTGCCCATATCCGTGTAGTAGAGGTCGTTGAACGTCGGCATCCTGAACATCCGCTTGTAGAACGCGCGCACCGACAGGTCCTGTCTGTGGAACGGCTTGTAGGACAGGAAGAAAGCCGGTGTGGCGACCGCCTTGTCCGGCCTGGCCTCGAAACGCTTCACCTTCTCGTGCACGAAATAACCCAGAATGCTGGCCTGGCCTTTGATCCTGCCCCATTCGAATGCTGTCGCCAGCGCGGCCATCTGCGTGTAGCGGGTAGGGTAGGGGAATGTGCCGTCGCTTTCCGTCGGCATGTAGAATTTCGCGTCCAGGGTGTTCCACTGGAAATCGTATGCGAGGGACACCTCCCAGTTCTCCATTATATTATAGAGGTTCGCGCAGGAAGCGTACAACTCCTTTTGTCGGTAGGTGTTCTTCGTCTGGATCAGTTTCGCGTCCTGATTCTCGTAATGTGTGTAGTCGGCGGCGTATTTGGCGTTGATCAGGGATCTGAACTTCGGGCTCCACTTGTTCGTGAAAGAGCCTTGGATGAACGAGTTGGTGTCCCAAAGCCTCTCGCCGTTGCGGAACACGTTGTTCACGATGGCACCCGGAATGCCCCTCTCCGAGTTGTATGAATATGCCCGGACGGTCCACCGCCCTTCGTCGAGCGTTCCGTGTAGCGCGGCTTCAAGCCTGGTGGCGTTGATGTCGCCGTTGTGCCGGACAGCGGTCGTGTCGTAGGCGATCTCTCCCAATGAGTTACGCATGCGGTAACGGAACTTGTACTTGCCGGTGGCGTTGACCCATTCTCCGCTGAATGAGGCGCTTACGGCATCCGAAATCTTGTACTCGCTGCGGATGGACGGATTGATGAGGCCGAATGATCCGGTCTTCATCGTGGCCTTGAAGTTCGCGTTCCGACCATTCTCGAACCGCGGCCTCCGGGTCGTGATGTAGATCGTTCCCGAGGCCCCGAAGTCCTTGGCTGACTGGAAGATGTCGCTTTTCTGCCCGTTGTACAAGGAGATCTCCTCCACATCGTCCAGCGAGAATCGTCCCAGGTCCACCTGTCCGTTCTGTGCGTTTCCGAGCTGTATTCCGTCATAGAACACGGCCATATGGTTTGTGCCCATCGAGCGGATGTTCACGGTCTTGAGGCCGCCGACCCCGCCGTAGTCTTTCAACTGCACTCCGGAGAAATATCGGATAGCGTCAGCGACCGAGAAACTGTTCAGTCGTTGAAGCTCCTCTTCCTTCAGGGTCTGCGCCGGGATGACCTCCCGGTATTTGTAACCGGCAGGGGTGCCGATGATGATGGACTCCTTGATAACCTGGGTGCTATCCAATGAATTATCCTTCCGGTGAACAGCTGTGGAGTCGCCGGAAGTCTGTGCAAAAACCACCTGCCCGCATCCCAGAATGCAGGCCGAGGCTATGAGACGGTATATTCGTTTCATAAATTTTTAGTCCGGCCGCCGCCCGTGATCCCGCAGGCAAGGCCGTAAAGTTTTGCGAAGGCAGGTCTTCTGACTCGCTCCTGACGCGGCGCCTTCCCGGCGGTATGGAAAACTGAATATTCAGTGTCCGGCCAGTGGCATAAGAAAGCCGCGTCATATTTATAAGGAACTCACAGCAGCGGGTACTGTCCCGGATTCACACCGGATTCCCTTTTGATCCTTGGCCTCAAACCTGAGCCAAAGAACCTTCACGGGGCAAAGATAGCAATCATTAGAATCATTGTCAAATCTGGGGGGCTGTTTTGATTTGTTTGAAATGTCCTAAAAGTCAACTTTTACAAGTAATAATCTATAAAACCGAGTTAACCGAAATCAGGAAAATACATTGAAGTGAAAAACTTCACCCGGACAAATTCCGACATCCGGCAATTTTTTCGTAATTTTGGACTATGAAAAAGTTTGTTCTCTCGGCAGTCTTGACACTGCTTTGCGCCGTGATGCTTCCGGCGCAGACCAAAATTATGTCCCACAGAGGCTTCTACGCCCATCCTGGGTCTTTTGAAAACACTTTGACCAGCCTTGCCGGCGCCCAGAAACTCGGCGTGGAAAGCGTCGAGCTGGACGTGCATCTCACCACGGACGACTCGCTCGTGATCCTGCACGGCCCGATGATCCCCGGGACGAAGTACAAGGATATTCAGAAACTTGACTATGCCACCGTCAAGAGCTGCACCCTCCCGAACGGCGACCATATTCCTTCATTAAGGGAATATTTCACCCAGGCGAAGCGCACTCCGGCGCTGAAGCTGTTCCTTGAACTCAAGTCGCATCCGACTCCGGCGAGGGAAACACAGTTGGCAGAGAAGGTCGTTGCACTGTGCGATGAGATGAATATGTACGATCAGATGTGCTTCATCTCTTTCAGCGAGCATCTCTGCGACGAGGTTCTTCGCCTTCATCCTGGAGCGGAGGTGATCCCGATCACTTCCAGGAAGACATATTCGGTGAAGGAACTCAAGGATCGTGGCTATGCCGGAGTATCCTATAATTATAATGTGGTGATCAACGCCGCTCATTATCTGGATGACGTGCACGCCGCAGGCCTTCAGACGGTTCTCTGGCCGGTTAACAGTTACGACCTTGCGGACTTTGCGATGAGGCACGGTGTAACCTATGTCTCAACCGATCAGCCACAAGGCATGAAACGCCTGATGGACTCCATCCGCGAGCTGAGGTGGAAGCAAGAGAAGAGGCTGATATGCTTCGACTTGGACGGAACGCTCACCCAGCACAAGACCCAGTTGACGGCCGCCAACAAGGCTGTCCTTGACACCTTGGCGAAACGCTACGAGATCATAATGGCCGGGGCCGGCAACTGCGAGAGAATCTACAAACAGATGGGTGAATATCCTATCACGATTCTCGGCAACTATGGCATGATGGAGAGCCGCATTGTGGACGGCAAGTTCCAGATTGTCAGGGAGGACAAGACTCCTGTGGACAAGAAATTCTTTGAGAAGAACTGCAACTATCTGCGCAAGAAATATGGCTACACCGATTTCAAGGGGGAGTCTCTTGAGTATCACGAGTCCGGCATGGTGACTTTCGGTCTGCTCGGCACCAAGGCTGACAAAGCGGCCAAACTGGCTTTTGATCCGGACAAGATGCGCAGACGCGCGATGTTCCCTGAACTTCAGGAGATATTCAAGGACTATTCAGTGTTCATCGGAGGTACGACTTCCTTCGACATCACGCCAAAGCAGTACAACAAGCTGGACGCTATTCTGCGTTACGCCGCCGAGCATGGTTATTCGTTTGATCAGATCTTGTTCGTTGGTGACGATTTCGCGGACGGCGGCAACGACAGCCAGATCCGTCTCGGCGGAATGGATTATATCCGGATTGATGATTATACGAGATTGCCAGAGAAGTTGGAATTTCTCTTCTAGAAATTCCAACTTCCTTCAACCCCCAGTCCCTACGGGACAGCCCCGGTGGGGCATTGGGGACCGTATTCCCCAAACCCCTTGCGTCGCTACGCTCCGATAGAGCGTTCTAAACCGATAAAATCAAAAAAAATCATTGAGTTTAAGAATTGATTTCATAACTTGCGCCATCAAAATTTTTCAAGGATGTTTTCGGAAGCCCACACATATCGACAGCAGCAGTTCCAGCAGGGATTTCAGAGCCAGAATGTTCAGGTCCTGAACGATTTCGTGTGTGCCGGTCTTCCAGCCTGACGGCATATTCATTGCGGAAAAAGGATATTATGATTTAAATATTGAAGGCTGGTCTCTCGTGGATCAGCCTTCTTCCTTTTTGAAGCGGCCTTGAGGTTTGAGGATAGTTTTGATTACACAATATATAGTTAAGGAAATACACACCTTTAACAAATAGACAAATTATGAGCATTGACAGATTTGATCTGGTGAAGGAATCCTTCGAGAAGAAGGCAGTTCCGGCTGAGCGCCCTGAGGGCAAGACCTCCGACTACTACGGAGAACTGGTCTTTGACCGTCCCAAGATGCACAAGTACTTGGACGCCAAGACCCTGAACGCACTCCTTGACTGCATCGACAACGGAAAGTCCCTTGACAGGGAGACCGCTGACGGAGTCGCAAAGGGTATGAAAGAGTGGGCTATGGAGCATCACGTGACCCACGTGACCCACTGGTTCCAGCCTCTGACAGAGGGCACCGCCGAGAAGCACGACTCTCTGATCGACTATGACGGCAAGGGCGGAGTCATCGAGACATTCGACGGAAAGTCCCTCGCCCAGCAGGAACCGGACGCATCCTCTTTCCCCAACGGAGGCATCCGCGCCACATTCGAGGCCAGAGGCTACACGGCCTGGGATCCGACTTCCCCGGTGTTCATCATCGATGACACCCTCTGCATCCCGACCGTCTTCATCTCCTACACCGGTGAGGCCTTGGACTACAAAACCCCTCTCAAAAAGGCCCTCAAGGCCGTTTCTGATGCGGCCACCCCTATCTGCCGCCTCTTCGACAAGTCTGTCACGAAGGTATATTCCTACCTCGGATGGGAGCAGGAATATTTCCTTGTCGATGAGTCTCTCTATGCCGCGAGACCTGACCTTATGATCACCGGCCGCACCCTGATGGGGCACAACTCTTCCAAGAACCAGCAGCTGGACGACCACTATTTCGGGGCTATTCCGTCCCGTGTGGCCGAGTTTATGCGTGACCTTGAGATCGCCGGACACCGTCTTGGGATTCCGCTCAAGACCAGACACAATGAGGTGGCTCCTAACCAGTTCGAGCTCGCTCCGATCTTTGGCGAGACCAACCTTGCCAACGACCAGAACCAGCTTGTGATGAACCTGATGAACAAGATCGCGCGCAAGCACGGTTTCGTGGTTCTGCTTCACGAGAAGCCTTTCGCAGGGGTGAACGGATCCGGTAAGCACAACAACTGGTCGCTCGGAACCGACACTGGCACAATGCTTTTGGCTCCTGGCAAGGATGCGAAAGGCAACCTCCAGTTCGTCACGTTCTTCGTGAATGTGCTTGCCGCCGTGCAGAAGCACAACGCCTTGCTGAAGGCATCCATCGCCACTGCCACGAACGCCCATCGTCTGGGTGCCAACGAGGCTCCGCCAGCAATCGTGTCCGCTTTCCTTGGCAGGACGATGACCGACGTGCTTCACAAACTGCTTGAGGTTCCGTCCGACACTCCGATCGAGATCGCCGGGAAGAAGGGCAAGAGTGTAGGCCTTGTGGAGATTCCGGAGATATTCGTGGACAACACCGACCGCAACAGAACCTCTCCGTTCGCTTTCACCGGCAACCGTTTCGAGTTCCGCGCCGTGGGTTCGCTGGCCAACTGCGCCGGTGCGATGACAACTCTGAACGCCGCTGTGGCTGAGCAGCTTATCTCTTTCAAAAAGAGTCTGGACAAGGAACTCGCCGCAGGCAAAGCGTTGAATGTGGCTATTCTGGACACCCTCAAACCTATCATCGCATCTGTCATCAACGTTGTCTGCTTCGATGGCAACGGCTATACCGATGAGTGGAAGGCTGAGGCGAAGAGGCGTGGCCTCGATGTCGAGACCAGCGTCCCTGAGATGATAAAGCAGTTCACTGCTCCTGCGTCTGTGAATATGTTCAAGGAAACTGGGGTATATTCAGAGAAAGAGCTTCAGGCGCGTAACGAGGTGAAGTGGGAGACTTACAGCAAGATGATCCAGATCGAGTCGCGCGTGATGGCGAGGATGGCGATCAACCACATCATCCCTGCCGCGCTTGACTACAAGTCCAAGTTGCTGAAGGAGGTAGCGTTGAGCAAAGATGTCTTCGGCGGCACGGACGAGTGCAAGGAGGAGATCTACCTCATAAAGAGCATCTCGAAATATGTTGACCAGATCCGTGAGAAGGCGACCGCGATGGTCGAGGCCCGCAAGAAGGCCAATGTCCTTGAGGATGAATATGCCAAGGCCGTCGCCTACCACGAGATCGCCGAGAGTTTCTCCGCCCTCCGCCGTCCGATCGACAAGCTTGAGGAGATCGTCGACAACCGCACCTGGCCTCTCCCTAAGTACCGTGAGCTCCTGTTCATCAGTTAGTTCCCACGCCGGTCACTGAGCAGCCTTTCGGTCACTGAGCTTGTCGAAGTGACTATGTAATCATCAAAGCACTTTTACAAAGCGGCAAAGGCGTTCAAAAATAGAAAATTCCAGAATTTTGCACGTTACCAAAATTCTGGAATTTTTATTTTCTGAACGCGGTGTTTCTTTTTGAGCGGATTCCTTAAAGCATTCACTCTTCCCAGTGCCCCTCCGAGACTGTTGAAGCTCCGAAGTGCGAATCTTCCGCTTAGGCGGCCAAACAAAGTCTCCACCCAAAATTTTTGCACGTTACCAAAATTTTGGATGGAGACTTTGCTTTGGCTATTTGAGATTTCGCTGGAATCACAGTGGTTATTGTGTTGCGGGGATGGGGCAGAGATGACTTTGTGTATTTCAAATGCTTGATAATGAGCATTTAGGATTTTACCTTTAGTCTGATTCAACCTAAGGCAAAGGCCTATACAATTGACTATTTGGACTTTGAGTCGCACCAACTGATATTGAGACAGTGGCGTATAAGTGCCTGAATATCAAGAAGAATAACTTTGCCCTTATGCCGAATGTCGCATAAGGGCAAAGTTTAATACGTTAATAATTAACAGTTTATGTATCACGGCTTCTTCTGCCACCGTACTTATTTAACATTTGCTTTTATGTCTTTCTTAGCGGCTGCGACATTCTGATCCTTGCCGAACATAGGGCTATATTTCCCTCTTGGAATGTCATTGAATATGTATGCATTGGCTTTTCTTGCCGCAACAATATGATCCGTGGTCGCTGTGACAATGGCAGATGCTGCAAGATCTATCAATGCTCCAAATACTCCACCGCCGCTAGTGTTCTGCGACAGGTCCAGATGAAGGTCACAGGTTCTGTCAAAGATGATTTCGTTTGTCTTTGCGGACTTGATGAAATACCGGATTTTGGTGTCAATACCGAAGCCGCTCTTTGTCCATTTGTCTATTTGCGAGAACACAACCGCATCGGCTCCGAAAAACTGTGCGAATTTGTCAAGCGGAGTATCAACGAACATCTCGGCATCATAAGCACTTTCGGATTTGAGAATATCTATTGCAAGGTGCGGCGAGATTACATAATATCCTGCTTCTGCGAGTGGTTTGCTTATGGATGTATAGAGCAGATCCTTGGCCTCAACATTGGCTGTGTTGTTGATAGGTGGCATCACAAGAATAGTGACGGGCTTGCTTTCATACATCTTAGGGTATTGGGACAGCCTTGTAGTAGTGGCGCAAGAAGTCGCGGCAACGATTAGCAGAATAGTATAAAGGAACTTTTTCATTACTTATCTTGAACTTAATTTTTTAACCAACGGTCCGATAAACGTTGCGGATTCAGGGTAATACTCGATCTCTTTCTCGAACATTTCCTTGCCGTGCTCTATAAAATAAGAGTTCAGATCCTTGTCCTTGAATACTCTCATTTGCGCCTTGGTCGCGTGTTCCGTGAATGTCTGAAGAACTTCCGGCTGCATCAGGAGGTATCCATATTCGGCACATATTCCAGGAGCCGGAACCTTACGTGTGCCTCCTGGGTTTGATGTCATATCTTCATACAAAACAATCAATTTGCAAAGTGTCTCCGGTAATTGCTTGTCATAATTCTGATAAGTCAAATTTTCGTATGGAGTGACTCCACCGCTAGGATTCCCACCCCAATTGTACATAAGCGTTGGTGCGCATGATGACAATAAGGTGACGGCGGCTATGAACAGTGCTATCCTTTTCATAGATTAATCACTTTATTCTCACCTGTTGAGACGAATATGCGCTTTTTGAGCAGTTCGTCATTTCCGGATTTCACTATCACGCTGTGCTGCCCAGGTTCAATCTTGATTGTGTTGAGAGTTGTATTCTTGATATTCATTCCTGGCTTGTATCCTTTCACCTTGATAGTCTGCGTATTGTAGTCTTTGCCGTCGATGGTTACGGTAATGTCACGCCTGACATTGTCAGTGAAGACCAACCCGGCGACATCTTCCCTTCCGGATGTGACCGAATGAGAGCCGACTCCGCAGCCGGACAAAAATAAGAGTGCCGTTAGAGCGACCGTAAGAGTTGTGATTATTCTTTTCATTTCTTATCCTCCATAATATAATAGTCTTCGGAAATCTTTGAAATGTCGAGATCTTCTCCAGAATAACTGCAGAATGAAATCTCTGTTTCCGGAGTGTCTCCAATAGATGAGATGACAGTGATTTCTCCAACTTTGGTTCCCGGAAGTTCAATCATGATTCCGGTTTGAGGGTTCTTCACAGATTTCCCTTTTTTGTAAACGTTGAATTTATCATTGGCCGCAATCCCTTGGGATGCACCACCGGAAATGATATAAGTGCCGTCTTCTACAGACAGAATATACGAGCGCCAAGGCTTGTCCATACATTTATTTATAATATTCTCAACCAACTGGGAAATTGCGGCGGAAATGGCCTTATCACTGAGTGTCGCATCATAACCAGCCTTGCCACCAACGCCAAGAGTTTCCTTGGTTGTCGTCTCAGCATACCCTTTGGCTTCATCAGAATATATTATCAGACCTGTAGCCGATTCTACAAGTCGGATGCTCACTCCGGCCTCAACAGTTTGAGTCTTGGTTGATGAGAATACTTTCTGCTGTCCTTCGTTCTTGCGTCCAAACTCTGTTATCGAACCGAGGATGATGTAGTCGGCACCGATTTTCTTCATATCCGCTCCAGCTTCCGCGACAAGGATGTCAAGGTCTTCACGTTCAAGAAGGATGAACTTACCACTTGAAGCCAACTTTGATGAAAGAATATCAAGGGCTTGTTTCCTCATAGGATCATTTTCTTTGTCATAGAAAAGCCCTTTTGCATACTGTGTCTCATTAGAAAACCGGCCGATGGCGACTTTTCTTTTAATTGTGCGTTGCTCGTCTTGGGCACTCAGAGGCAGTGCGACGCAAATTGATAAAAGAAAGATTAATAAATGCTTAACTTTCATATTGTGAATATTTTTAAGTTAGTTATGATGACAATTTGTCAAGCTTGTGTTTTTATGTAAATCTTATTTTGACAATTTTACGGAAATCTTTGCAGATATGCAACATCTGTAAAGATGAAATATATTGATTACAGGGCGCGGAAATTTAGGTTGGCTATATGCTTTAAATCTATATGCCTTGTGTTAATATGCGAAAGATTCTTGGATGATTTCATCGACCAGAAAGGCATCACTCATATTCTGCAGGCCGTTTCTTAAATCGTTGATATTGCTGTAAGTCTTTGAACTATAGAAAATTGCCATCGCCTTGTCTTCAGGAATGTCCAACTTTTGGGCTAAAAGGGAAATGACTTTGGCATATTTCATTTGAAGCAGGGTCTCATTTATTAAAGGATTTCCGTTCATTGTTCTTCCTCCTTTATTTCACACGCCTCAACAAATGTCAAGTGATTATCGATAATATCCTGGTTAAGAATGCAGATCTGATTGTTCGGCTTGATTCAAAGGTCTTGAGGCCCAGGATATTGCTTGATTCTCCAAAGTTGTCAGATAGAATCCTTTACCGAAATCAAGATGATTACGACCTGCATTGGCAAGCGGTCTGTCAACTATTGAAATTGAGCCGTGAAATACTTTCATAGTTTTACGCTGAGGTTATGGCTGGAGATATAAGTCTGGATCTCATCCAATATGTATTCCTTGCTTTGTGTATGCAGGGACTCGTAACTTGGATAAAGGAATCCGGAGATTGCTCCTATGTCATTCAGTTTATTGAATATTACAGAACCTGACACTCCAAGGCGATCCGCAAGATTCTCAATGCAGAACACCACAAATTCTGTTGCCCGTTCTTTTTGGCTCATATTCTTTCAATTTCCGCAAACTTAATCATTATTATGGAAATTAGCAATCGTATTCTGTAATGGCAGAGTCAAAAAGCAAGTGCAACATTACAACAAATATTTGAAAAACTCATCCT
>OLGM01000134.1_pt1 | contig 53977 bp, 52 predicted proteins | sample 1606001 | NCBI WGS metagenome assembly OLGM01 (sample SAMN03283294) | human gut metagenome | biome: human-associated habitat; material: feces | host: Homo sapiens | place: Peru | collected 2012
CATGGTACTTACAGGAATAGACGACATTATTGTTTGATTGATATGTTGTGTTCATATTTGTATTATACGATATTTTATTGATTAATACAACTGTTATTTTGTCCATCTTCAATTACTTGCGTAAATTCGATGGACGCGTCTTATATCCCCATAGCTGAAGCAAGGGGTTTTACGACGCATTGGATAAAATAATGATATCTCCGGCATGTGCTGCATCCCCTTTCTATTTTTTATAGTGTAACATTTTTTCTAAACATATGCTAGAAAGATCTTCTCAGCTTTTCTCCTCCAGTTCTTTCAGATAATCATAGCACAGGCCGCCGTCACAGCGGTAGAAAAATGGGTCTTTGCGAATGGTGCTTTCGCTGTTCAGGATAAAGCTGGCGAGTTCTTTTCCTGTTTCGCTGCAGAATTTCATGCGGAAGCTGTAGCCGGTATAGTTCAGAGAAAGTTTGTCTTTTTTCATTTTGGTGTTCTGGATATTTTCTACGATACAGCGAATCTCATCTGCGTCACAAATTTCAAAGCTTTCGCCGGTATTGCCGTCGAAAACGGAAATCAGTGTTACGTCGGATGAGGCGACTCCTTTTAAAAATGTCGTCGGAAGAAAATACCATACCGCCAACAGCGCTGCCGCCAGAAGGATGATTACTGCTATGATTGTGCATCGTTTTTTCTTCATAAGGATTCCTCCTCAAATTTCTAACGCACCTTTTCCCACTGCTCTTTCGTCATCTGGTTCGTATGGCCGACCCGGACTTCGTGCATCTGCGGCACTGGGACTTTCTGGCAAGTGTGGTGATAGGTAAATCCGAGTTTTTCCTGTACTCTTTTTGACTTCTGGTTGCCGTCGTAATAACCGCACCAGATGACATTCATGCCAAGATCCTCGAAGCCATGACGCAGGATTTCTTTTGCTGCTTCCGGCATATAGCCGCGGCCCCAGAATGGTTTGCCCAGCCAGTAGCCAAGCTCGCATTCATCGTCGCGGTCGGTCATATCGGTATGTCCGTTTAACCGCAGCTCGATGGAACCGATTGCTTCATCGCTTCCTTTTTCGCAGATCGCATAGCACTCTGCCCCGTTCAAAAGATTCCGGATCACATTCCGGCTTTCCTCCACTGACTGATGTGGCTGCCATCCCGCCGCCGGTCCGACTGCAGGATCTTTTGCATAATGAAACAGACTCTCGGCATCCGCGTCGGTCCATTTTCTTAAAATTAATCGTTCGGTCTCTAACATCGTTTTTCCTCCCTCATCTGCGTTCGAGCAAATATACTTTTACAGCAACCTCTTCATTCCCCGGCATTTTCCCGCTTTCTATGCCGGTCACTTCAAATCCCATGGATTCATAAAGTGCTCTCGCCGGCTCATTTCCCACCAAAGCTTCAATAGAATGGATTTCAGGAAACATCTGCATTGCATAAGCTGTCAGTCTCTTTCCTATTCCTCTTCTCATATGGGCAGGATCAATATACAGCCAGGCCAGTTCTTCCTCCGAACAGGCTACAAAGCCAACAACCTGACCATCCTCTTCCGCAACAAAAAGTCCTGGATAATCAAAAAGATTTTCTCTTTCTGCCGCAATACAAAGCGGCAAAAATGCATCTTCCAATCCCGCAAGTTTCAACTCAATTTTTCTGCTTTCATCATGAATCTTCTGGATCGCATTCCAGTCAGATACTTGATAGTTTCGGATCGTAATAGACATATCTCCCTCCTTAACCCGGATTTTTCAATCTATATTTTTCAATCCCTCGTATAATTCATCAAAAGATTTCATCCCACTGCATCTGCCATATGACAAATTCTTATTTTCTCCAAATTCAAGCAGAAAACATTTTGCCATTTCTTCCACCGTCTGTTCCAGTGCGCAGAAAAATTGCTGATAAGCAAAATTACTTGCAGCGCTGCCTTCTTCGAAGGTATTCATAATAAGGGACTCTGTCACCTGGTCAAGAGGATACATCTTGAGATGCATCAGTTCATGTACGATAACTTCTTCGAGATTCTCCTGTTTGGGATTACCTGTATTCAGCAGCAGTATCGCTTTTCTGTCATCACAGTCTATTTTGAAATCTCCGGTTTTTCTCCATTCAGGATCATCAACAAATTCCAGCTTTACATCCCATGCAGGAACAATTCTCAGCTTCTTACACCATTTTTCGAACAGTTCATTTAATTTTTCTTTTTCCATTCCCCACTCATTCCTCCAGCTTTCAAATTTTTATCACATCGCACTGCTCTTCGCCAGCAGCATCGACAAATACGATTTTCTTATCGTATCTTTGATGGAATACCCTAATTTCTGAAGAATCTCTTCCAGCTCTTTCAGCGCAGCTTCCCGCTCTTCTTCTTTTTCTGCCAGGATTTCCAGCTCCAGATATTCGCCGAGGCCGGTTACGGTATCTACGCATGCGGTTATGTTTCCGTTCTGCATATACTGTCTCTGTTTTTCCACTTTCGGAACTGGCTGGAATCCAATGTTTTCCAGGATTTCTCTGCAGACTGTCGCATCTTTGACTTCCGTTTCCAGCTCTTTTCGTGTCATGGAAACGGTATCCATTTTTGCCCCTTTGTAAGTAATCGCCGCCGTCTTTTCTCCCGTATCCAGATTCTCAATACTCCGAACACGAAGCGCTTCATCTAGTCTGGCAAAATCGTGATGTTCGGCTGTGTAGTAGGTGTCTGTTTCCATAACCAGCTTTTTCTTTTCAAAACCAAGCTGCTTCAAAGAAGTCAGAATCTGTGTTTTATCCTCAATTTTTAATTTTATTTCTACCTCGACACTCATAACTGCCCTTTCTCTTCAACTACCAATCAACACTTCCTTCCCCCGAAACGCAAATCCATAATGCCGGATCCGTTCCTTTGCAATTCCTCTGGCAAGCAGTTCTGTGTCGTATTGTTTTTCCCGAATCTGATGAAGTGCATGTTCCACCGTCTGTTCCAGCGACTTTTCTTTTGATGTATTCTGAACCTTGAATTCCATTACGATCGCATCCAGATTTTCTTTCAGTGGTTCCATTACTACATCATACCGTCCAAATCCACTTTCTCTGTTGGATGTGATTCTGTATTTTCCGGCCAGATCGACAATCAGGCCAAGAACAAATCCATGATAAAATCTTTCTGGTTCGAGTTCCTCTGATGGTTTTCCGCCCGTGTCGAAACTGCTGAATGTCTGAAGTGCTACCTGATTCATAAACTGGTTCATATAATCCAGATCCCCTGCAAGCAGAGCATCTTTAAAATTGCCATACGCAGACTCTTCTTCTGTAAACCAGTCCTCTATCATCTTTTCGAACATCAGCATCGTCTCATGATTTGTCACTTTCAGATCATACTGACGCTTTCCTGTTCTGTTGTCCATTTCATACTGATCCACTTTCAGATAGCCGCTTGCAAGCATCAGGCTCCAGATGACTCCCCGTTTTCTTCCAAGCTGTTCAAAAACTACCTGCTCATCCAGTTCTGTGCAGATCACTCCGCCGTTTAATAAATCTTCCATTTCTGTCTTGATTTTTGCAGGACTCCGGCGGATCAGATTAGAAATCAGCATATTTCCGCTGGTGTCTGCCCAGTACGTTCCATATTCTCCCGTATCCAGATATTTTGTGATGGACCACGGATTGTAAATATCCTTCCGTTTTCCAAAGGAAAATCCATCATACCAGTAACGGACGGTTTCTTTTTCATCGGACACCCCATTTTCCTCTAGCGCATGAAAGACTTCCTCTTCCGTAAATCCAAACGAACCGCTGTATTTTTCTGACGTTGTTGTTACAACTTCAAGGTTATTCAGATCCGAAAAAATGGATTCTTTACTGACTCTTGTAATTCCTGTCAGAAGCCCCCGTTCCATATAGGGATTCGTTTTGAAGGTGGAATTGAACAGGCTTCTGATAAACGCGGTAAGATTTTCCCAATACCCATGAATATACGATTCCTGCAAAGGGGTATCATACTCATCCAGAAGAATAATCACTTTTTTTCCGTAATAGCGGCTCAGATAATCCGACAGATAATTAATGGCTACAGCTGCTGCATCATCCGACATATTTTCCTCAACGGAATCAAAATAGGCACGGTCTTTTTCATTCAATACTTTGCTGGATTTGACAAACTCAAAAGTGCTGTATAATTTCACCAACTTACGAATAACTGCTCTTCTTGCAGATTCATACGTGGTTGCCTTAATATCGGCAAAGCTGAGTGAAATCACTGGATACGTTCCCTGCAGTCTGCGAAATCTTTCCTCTTTCCAAATGGCAAGGTTTTCAAAATATTGACTGCATTCGGAATGATTTACAGAAAAGAAATATTCGACCATACTCATATTCAGGGTCTTGCCGAATCTTCTTGGACGGGTGATCAGGGTAACGCTGTCCTGATTGTCCCACCATTCCCTGATAAAATCCGTCTTATCAATATAAAAACAGTGATTCTTTCTGATGGATACAAAATCCTGATTTCCAATGGAAATTACTGATTTCATGAGCTCGCTTCCTTTCCTGTTTTTTTCATTCTATCACATTTTTTCTATAAAGTGATTCTCTGATTCGTTCCAATATTTTTTATACACAAAATCATCATCCGCCGTAAAATTAAGCTGATACATTCGGAAGATAACCAGGAAATCTTTAGGCTGCCATTGTTCTTCATAGGAATAGCAGTATTTCATGCCCAGTTTCTGCATGACCTTTCCGCTTCTTGGGTTATTTTGATCATGCGTTGCCGTAATATAAGGCAATCCATCTTTTTTCACCTGCTCCACTACGGCTTTGCCGGCCTCTGTGGCAATCCCTTGGTGCCAGTATTCTCTGTGGATTCCATAGCCGAAATCATGGGATTCCTCTGTCGCGACGTTCATATATCCGATCGGAACGTTATCTTCCTTCCGGCAGATGGCATACGCATAGGCCTGCGGCTGTGCATATCTGGAAGCATATCTTTCTTCAAAAAAACTCTTCGTTTCCTCCAGATTTTTCACAGGATACCAGGGCAGGAATTGATTCGCTTCTTCATCTTTTAAAATCAGAAAAAGTGCGTTCATATCCTCTTCTGTAAATTTTCTTAAAATCAGGCGTTCGGTTTCTAAAACAGGTGTGTTCCTTTTCCTGCGCCAGATCATAAAAAAATCTTTTTCTCCGGTATCATCATCCATACCTTCTCCCTCAATCGTGAAATGCTCTCTTTGGTAAAAGGAAATTGCTTTTTTATTTTTCTGATATACGCTCAAGCTGATCTGCGATTTTATTTTCTTCACGTAATCCAATAACTGTTTTCCTATCCCTTTTGACCGCATACTTTTCTTCACAAAAATTCCTTCTATGTAATCCTCATTCACCCCTATGAATCCATCTATTTGTTGTATATTTTCATTTTCAGATACATAGATTTCAGCCTGCGGAAGCATTTCCTTCACCATTTCAACATGATCCGTCCAGTATTTTTCCGGGACGAAATTATGTACCTCTGTATTAGACGTAAGCCATATTTGCATAATGGAAGACAAATCACTGTTTTTAAAATTTCGAATCATATGACACTCTGCTCCCTTTCGATTATAACTCTGCCATTGTTATTTTCCATCGGATACCACGGTATGATAGATCTCATGAACAATACTTTCTTTATCCTGATCTGCCGTTATTCTGGTTTCCTGCAGAACAGGTGCGTAATCTTTTTCGTTCCACCATCTCCGCATGTCTTCTGCGCTGAAATCATTGCAGTTCGGCTTTGTTTTGTGACGCTTCACGGTCTCCTCAAAGGGGATGTCGAAGTAATAGGCGTATATATTTTTGCCATATAAATCTACTGCCAGTTCAAATAACGCACGATACCATTCTACATTCAGAATCCCTTCCAGAATGACAATCTCGCTGTGTTTTCTTCCATACCGCAGAAGCTCTTCCAACAGCGGAAGTGCTTTTGTATTCTCTCCGTCTTTGACTTTAAGTATGTCCCTTCGGATGACATCCTGCGAGATCAGCATCGTGTTATTTCCGAACATCTGCTGCAGTTCCTTCGCAATGGTTGTTTTTCCGCTGCCGGAATTTCCTCTTAAAACAATTAATTTATTCATCTGTAAGCAATCGTCCATTATCCATCCTCGAAATAGTAATTTTCAGCTCATCACCTGATATCTGATTCTGATATATGAGTCCTTTAAAACGGTGCAGTCTATGAGCTTCAATACTCCCAGCCGAGAGAGTTCATTTTCTGCAAGAATGGAACTTCCGTCTATTAAAGAAACAGTCTCTTTCCCGCCAATCAACACCGGAGCTACAACGATATCAATATAATCAAACAGCTTTTCCCGAAGGAACAATCCGTTCACCGTTCCGCCGCTTTGGATTGTTAATCTCTCGCATCCATACGATTCTTTTAATTCCCGAAAAGCATCTTTCAGCGACAGTTTTTCCTGAAAAATAATATGGAGATTCCTTTCCTTCACGTGACAGGCAGGATGGTTCTTATTCGATGTAATCAGCACAAATTCTTTGGATTTCCTGCAGAAATATGTTACACCATGCTCCGTTAAATGGCTGTTATCCAGTAAAACAAAGGAAACGGGACTCTTATCAGGAAAAGGCTTTTTATTGACCCCCATCTTTTCCTGCACACGTCCTGTATTAAAAGACCAGAGATCAGTTGTCTGCTCGATCTCATAATACTGGTGCAGCCCTTCTTTCAACCCGTCTATCTTCGGGAAATCCTGATCTACATCTAAATCATCTGATGCACCGGGACTTATCTTTCCATCTACGGACATCAGCATAAACAGAGTTGTGATTGGTCTATCCATCCTATTCCTCCCCAAATTGTAATTTTATTTTATACACTTTTCGCTATCTGCAGCGCCAGAAACAGCTTGTCCAGATCGTGGTTGGCGGCAGATAATCCATCCGTTTCATAGTTTCCTTCGATCAGCACATCTCCTGAAACAAGAAAATCATAAAGTTCAAATCCATAAAAATCACAGATCGCCTGAACGCCTGCGAGTTCCATTTCCACGGCGATGCAGCCTTCTTCTTTTCGTTTTTTTACAAGATTTACCGTTTCCCGAATCATACTGTCTGTCGTCCATACCCTTCCCTGAACGTAAGGCAGATTTCTCTCCGCAAAAAATTCAGCCAGTTTGTCTGTGTTTTTTATTTTTATGTAGTCCTGCGGTTCTGCAAAATAATAGGACAGTCCTTCTCCCCGGTATGCCTCCGTCGGGAGAATAAACTTTCCATCGGTTGCTTCTTTGTCCAGACTGCCGCAGGAACCGAACATGATGAAGATGGATGCGCCTGTCAAATGGTTGACTTCGGCAATCGTCCCTGCGGCAAGAGCCGAGCCAATTGGAGTCAGGTAGAAAGCAATCGTTTCTTTCTCATATGATAAGGTCCAGACCGGTATATTCCCATTGCATGCACCTACTTCTGCAATCTGCCGGCATGGAAAATTTTCGAATATGTATTCATATATTACTTTTGAAAAAACGACTATACATTTTTTTACCAGATGCCGCTTCTCTCCATAGAAATTCTCCATTTTTACAATCGGTTCGCTGTTGATATCATAAGAATCAATAATCATTCTGTTTCCTCCATAAGTTTATCCACCAAAAGTTCGCTCACGTAACATGCAGCATACTCTGGATTTTCACAATACCATTTTCATATATACAAGCTCCTGCGGACCAGAATACTTTGAAATGAATCCCAACGGATTACGTCCAAACTCCACAAATCCAATGCTTTTATACATATGGAAAGCTCTTTGGTTATCTGCAACAACCTCCAGTTCTAATTGCTGATATCCCGCATTTTTCGCACACTGCACGCAGGCCTTCATCATCGCTTTGCCAATACCAAGTCCCCAGTATTCCTTCACAACATCAATGTCAAATTCGGCACGATGTCTGACTTTATACTTATTGCCAACTGCAGAAATTCCCGCTGTTGCAACGATCTTGTCATTTACAACAGCCAACAGCATTACTTCACGATTGCTTTCGGCTCTTGCTTGAAGAAATTCACTCTCACTCTTTGTATCAAAACAATGTTCTTCCGGATAGGAAAGCAAAATTTCGTATTACGCAGTCCTGTCCATTTTTCAAAATTATGTTTTCTTTATATTCCATTTTACTGTCCCTCGTATTTTTATACTATTCTCAGAATAATTCTTTTTTAACCAAAATATACTCGCTGGTCCGCAGCACTTCCGCAAAACCACATTTCAGGAATAACAAAACGGACGAATTATCAACCGCAATATCGTCATAGAGTTCTTTTACACCATTCTCTTTTGCCGCTTCGCATAAAAGCAAAAGTCCCTCACGACCATATCCCTTTCCACGATACGGAGCATAAACAACAACATCCGCGATGTAAATCTGTCTTTCTGCATCAAAATAATATGCGGTTTCTCCAATATAAGAGTTATTCTCCTTGATATATCTATAAAAACGTTGGCCATTGGAGTTTGTGATCCATCTGTCATACCAGTCTGTCCAGCATTCTTCAGGAAATGCGATGGTTCCTCCGCTGGCATGGTTGTAAGACATCGTCTGCTCATCGCTCATCATTCTTTTCCTAAACCACAAGTCATTCACATCCGGCTTATACAATTCAAACATTTCTTCACCTCTTCCGTCATATACAAATACTTTTATATCTGTATTTACAAATCCAGCAGATAAAGTATGCTGTCCCTGTCAGGATACGTATATGGTACTGGCAATTCTGCGGTACTGATTCTGTGAAAGCCTGCTTTTTCATAAAATCTATGAGAGGCATGAGCAACCGCAGATGTATCCAAAATGATATGATGAACTTCTTTGCTGATGGCATACTTCAAAAGTTCGTTGTACAGGGAAAGTCCAACTTTCTGTGAACGAAATGCCTTCTCCACAAAGAATTTTTTCAGAACCGCACAATGGTTCTCTTTTAGCATCAGTCCCATATCTGCTACTTTGCCGTACAGATATGAGACTTTCATTTTTTATTTTTGCATTACTTCGATAACACATTCGTGTTTCTTTGTTTTCTTATCTATAAATGAGCAAATAACGAAAATTGCACAAAATCACCCTGCAATCGTTAAAACTTCCTCAAGCGAAGCTCCATGCTGGATCAGCCGATAAATAGCTGTAATCCGTTCTTCCTTTAACTGTTTTTGAAGGTAAAAATAACCTTCTTCAAATGTGCAGTGGTTTCCTTTGCACATACAGCGCAGGTAATGGGTGAATGACATGATCAACCAGTACCGTTGGATTCCCTGGCTGGAACGGATCTGATATTTGTCCAGTCCCAGTTTCTGTTTACTCTGCCGGAAGAACAATTCAATAGACCAGCGTTTGGTATACGAATCAAGAATCTCCTGCGTAGACAGGGACACGTTAGTGGAAATAAATACCCTCAGTGCCTTTGGATTCCCAAAGCATTCCTCTGGATAACTCAGAAGAACAACTGCATTTGAAATCTTATTGAGATTTCCTTCGTAACGGTAAACGTAAAATCTCCTTTTATCAACGGTCACAAGGCTGACATTTGGATCGCTTTTCCGCATACGAAGTGCAAGTTCGCTGGCTTTCTGACGGATGCCCATCGGATAAAGGATTCGGTTGGTTTTTAATGCACCAATCGTATAAAATCCTTTTTCCAGAAAGCTTTTCATGATACCGGCTGACGTATACCAGCTGTCACAGAGAAAGTAGGAAATCACAGGGGCTTCCGGCAGTTCCGTGGCGATATCCTGTACGATTTTAATTTTTGATTTTGTCTTATCATACAGTATGACCGCATAGTTCAGCGTGATTCCATTCCAGGAAAGCATAACAGAAACAACCTGGTGTCCATAATCCTGTCGTCCTTTGAGGTGCGATTGATGAAAATACGCCGCTTCGATTGGATGCAAAGCCTGTGACGAAGGCTTGATATGGGAAGCGATCGTATCGTCCACAATGCAGAAGATTGGCTGACCGGAAGAACGGGCCTCCTGATAAATCAGTTCAACAATACTGCTTTTCAGAGCTTTTTGTAAGGCAGAATCGTTCCATTTTCCATGATTCAGGAAATAAGCAACGGTTGTCCTGTGATGCTGGCTGGTGATAGAAAAATCAACCGTTTTACCACGATATCCGCGGAGAAAGACAGAAACAATAATAGTCATTAAATGTTGGAGATAAATATCCGACAAAAAATGATGAATTTTTAAAGCTTTTAGGTAATTGTAAATTTTATTGGAATGATGTATAATGTTTGTAACAGGCACCCCCTTGTTTGCGTGAGTAGGTTGATGGTCGCACTTCAATTATACATCATTCAGCAGAGGGTGTCTTTAGTTTGTGCAAAATTTAGGATTTGCTCATTTATAGTTTTCTATAAATTTTAATTTTTATTTTTCAAAAAGTCCCATATCCACCACCCTTACTGCGCAGACATGAGACTTCCGTTTTTATTTTTGCATTACTTCAATAACACATTCATGTTTCTTCGTTTTTTTATTATAATTGATACCGACAAGCAGCAAATTTCCCTGATAGTCTTTCAATGCATTTCCATACTGTTTTTCCTTGATCTGTTCGATTGCTCCAACTGCACTTTTGTCCCATTTCAGTTCAATCACAATCGCCGGTTTATCCAGATGACACGGTCTTGGTATCATGCATACATCGGCAAATCCTTTTCCTGCCGGCAGTTCCCGGACCATGGTGTAGTATTCCCGCGCAAAATAAAAGGCGAGATGAATGACACAACTAAGTGAATTTTCATCATTATATTGGAGAATTGAAATTTCCTCATGTGCTTTTTCCACTCCGGCCGCGACAGCATCTGAATCCATTGCCCATAAGGATTCCAGTAATTTGCGGGAAGATTCCACCGATTCCGCTACCCCATGCCAGTTCATTGTGCTGATTGCATTGACGTATTCCTGAGATACCTCTTTATTTGGAATGCTCACGGTTTCATCTATGCTGTTGTATGTCAGATAGCCAAGATGTACCAGTAAGGTCAGTACATCATCTTTCGTCGCGAACGTGGTCATATCGTTGCTGAATGTTCCGATATGAATCGGAACTGCTTCACCAGCCAGCATTCGAACCACAGAATCTTTCAGGCCATCCATATCCATTTGAATATAAATTTTTAAGGCCTCATACGTTTCCGTCTGGTTCCAATAGGTTCCGAATTTGTGGCGCAACATGGCTTCTACAACGGATTTTGGGCTGTACATAGAATAAATTTCGTCTCCCGTCTGCCGATGCGCAATCAGCTGATAACCATCGTACCACGTTTTTGCTTCTTCAAAACTCATTTCATATTTCTTGCAGAGGGCCGATACCTCCCTCTCCGTGAAACCAAAATATTCCGCCAGATCGCCGGGATCTGTCATGGAATACTCGGTAAACATATTTAATGCGGAATGAGATCCATATTTCTTGATCGGAAGAATTCCCGTCATGTAGGCCAGTGCAACGTAATCTTTGTCTTTCAGCCATGCACGGAGAAAATCGAGATATTTTTTCTGTGCATCTTTATCCTGTTTATATTCCCGAAACAGACAGTCCCACTCATCAATCAGAATGACAAAAGGGCATCTGGTATATGAAAATACATCTTTCATTACCTGGATCAGATTCTTTTCATCCCGAAAACGCACTTCCGGATAAGTTTCCTCAAAATCTGCTGCAAGATAATTTTTCAACATTTCCAGCATTTCTTCCATTGTTCCTGACATGCTTAAAAATTCCTGCATATTAATTTTGATAACATCGTACTGATTCAGATTTTCTTTATAGGACTTGTCTTCACGGATTGCAAGATTCTGAAAAAGTTCTTCTGTATTTTCGCTTCGATCATAATACGCAGCAAGCATATTGGCGGCCATTGATTTACCAAATCTCCTTGGACGGCTCACACAGATGTATCTCTGTTCTGTACAAAGGACTTCGTTTGTCTTTGCAATTAATTCACTTTTGTCTACATATATTTTAGAGCGAAGACTTCCACAAAACGAAAAATTTCCCGGATTCAGATAACTTCCCATGCAAAATCCCTCCCGTCAAAATTTTATATGTTTCATTATACTTGATTCCTCTGTCTATCACAAGAACAGGATCTTTCTTGTTTATCCTCATATTTTTTGTTTGTGAACTTTTCTTTTTTCGGACTTTTCAGCAATACCTTTCGATTATATACATGTGTATTCCACAGTATTTCCATGCTTCTGAATTATTTTCATCAAATCATCAGCCTGCATCCAAACGGTTGCTGTATTATCATTTGGATGAACACCAATTTTATTTCCGGCAAATTCCATGTCCATGAAGACTTGAACTCTGTGTTCGGCATCGTTTAGAATACCAAGCGGCGTAACGGCACCAGGTATCAGTTTCATAATATCAAACAATTCCTCAGCAGATGCAAAAGAAAGTGCACGCAGACCACGTTGCCTGCGAAACGCTTTCAAATCTACTCGCTTGTTCCCTTTCATCGTTATCAAATAATAATTACGTTTTTTATCGTCGCGAACAAATAAATTTTTAGCGCCCCACTCTGGATACGGCAAATCAACAGCATCTGCTTCTTCCATATTGAAAACTGCCTTATGTTCCGTAATCTCATACGCTATATTTTGCCTTTTTAAATAATGATATATCTCTATCTTATCCATACTCTTTTATCTCGGTAAACTGAAATATGTGTGATTGCTCTTAATCTGTGGTAATCGGCAATCCATTCATTGCCATTTGCGCCAAATTCGCAAACCTCAAATCGTATATTAGCATATTGATCTTTCGTTTTTATTTTTCGAACATGCTCCCTTATTTTTCATACTTTTCAATCCGGCATTCATGTTCTTTTGTTTTTTCATTGTAGTTAATTCCCACCAGCAAAAGCTCTCCTGCATAGCATGCAACAGACTCCGGATATTTTCTGTCTCTGATCTGATCCAATGCTGCTCTGACGCTTTTGTCCCATTTCAGTTCCACAACAAGCGCCGGGTAATAATTCTGAAACTCCGGCTTTGGAATAAACACAAAGTCTGCAAATCCACGACCCGCGGGAAATTCGCGGATTGGTTTGAAATAGTATTGCATGGAACTCAAATAGGCAATGGACAGAACACTGCTGAGTGAGTTTTCATTGTTATACTGAATCACAGAAGTATATTCCCTGTGAATTTTTTCAATTTCTTTTGCTACTGCGTTTCCATTCATCTGAATTGTATCTTTCAGAAGCTGCTCTGATTCTTTTTGAAATACAATCAACTCATTCCATTTTTTCCTTTTCGTTGCCAGAATCAATTCCTGACGGATTTCCTCATTCGGAATAAAAGCAGTTCTAAATGTCCGGTCATAGGCCAGATATCCAAGGTGAATCAGATACGTCAGCACATCGTCTTTATTGGCGAAGCTAACGGTATCGTTCTGAAAAGAGGTAACATCAACCGGAACATGATCTCCTGAAAGCATTTCGATTACGGCACTTTTCAGGCCATCAAAATCCATATTGATCAGCGGAACAATCGCCTCATAGGATGCAGTTCCGGACCAGTAGCTCTGGAATTCGCCTTCGAGCATCAGGTTCACAACGGCATTTGGATTGTATACATGATATTTCCCAATCTGATAACCGTCGTACCATCGTTTGACTTCTTCAAACTTCTGACCATATACTTCACATAGTTTTTGAACTTCTGTTTCTGTAAAACCTACATATGGTGCAATCGGCCCGGCATGCAGCATCGAATAATCTTTGAAATTGTTCAGCGCCGACTGTGTCTTTTCTTTTTTTACAGGCAAAATACCTGTCAGATATGCCAGTTGAATATATTTTGTCGGCTCCGTCCCTTTGAACATCGCCCGCAGAAAATTGATATATTCTTCCTGTGTTTTGAGATCAGCCGCCTCGTCACGAATCAGAACATCCCATTCGTCTATAATCACAATAAATTTTGTCCCGGATGCCGCGTTGATCCGCGACAGCGCCTCCGGCAGTGACCGGATTTCTTCTGGAAGTATATGGGGATAATATTCTTTTAACTCCGAAATCGTTTTTTCTGAGATATAAGAAACAATCCGCTCCGGTCCGCCTGCCGGTTCCATACACCATTGGATATCCCAGTGGAGCACATCATACTGATTCAGATGTTTTTCAAAATCCTTTGCCCTGCTGATTTCCAGCCCGGAAAACATTTCTTTCGAACTGCAGCCCTTGCTGTAATACGCGGTGAGCATGTTTGCCGTAATTGATTTTCCAAACCGCCGCGGGCGGCTGTTGCAGATATATCCCTGCAGAGTGTTCATGACTTTATTCGTATAAGTCAGCAGTCCTGTTTTATCAACATAAATCTCAGAATTTAATGCAACCGCAAATGCTTCATTTCCCGGATTCAGATAACTTCCCATGCAAACCCCTCCCGTCAACGTTTTATATGATTCATTATACTTGATTCCTCTGACTATCACAAGGACAGGATTTTCCCCCGCAGCTTCCTGTTTTTCACTTTCGTCCTTCTGTGAGAATCCCATACAATTCCGGTCTTCTGTTTTTCAGTCCGCATTTTTCCCGGTTTCCATATTATCTTCGATACTTCCAGCAGGCTGCAACTGTAAAAAGGCTATTTTTAATTTCATACATTATTCTCCCCTTATGTCACGTATAACATATTTTCCTCTATTTATGTCATTCATAACATAATTTTATGTTTTAACAGCATTCAATGCCCTACCACCGTTTCATATTCTTCTCAAATTTCTCCGTATACGCCGCCTTTAATTCCTCCGCCGTAATCCCATAGCAGAGCATGACATCGTTGTAATACATCAGAACATCCGCCATTTCCTCTACCAGATGCTTTCTCAGTTCTTCTTTTCCCACCGCATCTGCCGCCCCGTTCTTTTTCACGATATCGATCACTTCGCCGACTTCCCCAATCATCCAAAGCAATTTATTCTGTCCTGTTGCCGGGCAGATGGGTTCCCATTTTTGTTTGTATTTTTCCTGCAGCGCTTTCTGCATTTCCTGCATCTCGTTCATGCCAAAATCAGACATGCTGTTCTCCTCCATACTCGTAAATAATCATTTGAAAACATTATACCCTATAAATGCTTCAATGGTAAACTTTCATTTTGCCACATAAAAAATACGCGCCGCATTTCTCATCAAAATCATGAGTATGCGGCGCGCAGTTTTTATTTCGTTTTTTTCTTTTCTCTTTTCATAAAAAGACAGACGCATAAAGCAGCAAATGCAACTGTTGCAGCGATCAGTACCGGCCATACCGGCAGTGGACAGACGCCTGTGCTGATCAGTTTCAGCCCCTGATAGAGTGTGTATACACCGAAGATCGAGAAGATCACAAACGCCAGTGTATTCAGCAGCCCATCCGGTGTCTTGCTCTTTAAGAGATAGCCGACCAACATTCCGAGAATATCCGCTGCGAAAAGTCCGAGGGAGCATCCGATCCATACGACAAATGCGGCTCCCATACCTTCATTTGCACCAAAGGTGATTGCGGTAAGCTGTGTTTTGTCTCCGAGCTCTGCTACGAAGAACGTACAGAACACGGCAAGCGGAGCGAACTGAATTTTTGATTTCCCGTTTCCTTCCTCTTCTTCGTCATCATCACCGGCAAGAGTTGATGCGGCAAAATAAAGGAATGCAAGTGCTGCAATTGTCTTAATCAGCCAGGCCGGAATAAATTCGCTGACAAGTCCGCCTGCAAGAACAGCCATTCCATTCAGTACCAGAATCGCGGCTGCGGTTCCCAGGATAATGTCTTTCAGCTTGTACTTCGAAGTAAGCGCAATCAGCATGAGCTGCGTCTTATCGCCCATCTCTGCGATGAACTCGGTAAGAAACACCTTTAGAAATAACACCATTTTCTATTCCCCTTATCTTACAATGATATAAATGGCATATGCAGCATAAAATGCGACCATACAGAAACCTTCGACTCTTCCGATTTTCTTTTTGGTTCCTGCAAAAATCCATACACATACCGTGAATACGATCAATACACACAAATCAATTATATTTTCCGTAATGATGGCCATCGGGCTGATTGCGGATGCAATACCAAGTACCATAAGAATGTTGAAGATATTGGAACCGATCGCGTTGCCAAGTGCCATATCAACTTCATTCTTTCTGGCAGCAACGATAGAAGTTACAAGTTCCGGAAGAGATGTTCCGATGGAAACAATGGTCAGTCCGATCAGCGTCTGGCTCATTCCGAGATCGCCCGCGATTCTCGCTGCGGCATCTACGGTCACATCTCCGCCGACTGCAATGGCGACTGCTCCACCAACGATGAACACAATACTCTTCGGAACGGAAAGCAGCTTGATGTCCTCGTCCAAACCGCCTTCAATTTCGACTTTTTTTCCTTCGCGGTTTGCCTTTAATGCAATCTGAACCATGTAGACAATGTAGCCTGCAAAAAATCCAATTAAGATCGCGCCGTCCAGATGACCGAGCATCATACCGGATTTATCGCCGAGTCCGCTGATTCCTAAAACCATTAAAAGTCCGGCGCAGATCAGGGAAAGCGGGATGTCTCTTTTGATGGTTTCTTTTGCAACTTCTACGGTGGTCAGTACGGCACAGACACCGATGACAACCATCAGGTTAAAGATATTGGAACCGATGACATTACTGACGGCAAGCTCGTTGTTGCCGGTAAGCGAAGCTGATACACTGACCGCGGTCTCCGGAAGTGATGTTCCCATGGCGACAATCGTCAGTCCGATGATGATCGACGGAACGTGCAGTCTCTTTGCTGCGCTTGAGCTTCCTTCTACGAAAAAGTCCGCACCTTTGATCAGCAGGACAAAACCGATGACGAGACAGACAAGCACAAGAGCAAACGGGGCGTTGTTGATGAAATTTTCCATGTTTTCCTCCTTTGTTTTCCATAATCGTATCATTAGCAGAAGCGGGGGGTTCTACTCATTACCCGCGAAAAAAAAGACCCATGTATATCAATAAACGGCCAGCTTTTTTGCAGGCTGTTCATTGATATACATGAGTCTCATTATTTAAGATTTGCCAGATTATACTCTTTCTTATAATCAGAATGTTGACAAATCACACATTCGTGCTAACTACTCCCTCATGGAATATTACGTTACTTGATAAATACTATCAAATGTATTCGGGGTTGTCAACAAAATTTGATTTTTTTATCCGAAAAATTTCAGCCCCGCTTACTTCTGTTTTCGTACTTTCTTTATGGTGTCATTGCATAAGGTGCCATCCTCTGCAATCGTTGATTTCCGGATAAGTATGCTTTGATTCCTTCTGCTTCGTTCATATTCTAGCGATATACTACTTCGAATTCTTCCAGCACGCAGTCTCCCTTTTCGTCAAATTCGAGTCCTGCCGCCTCGTAGTCAGGAGTAAACGCACGTCGATGTACTTCTCTCCACGTCTGCAGGCTTCGGTCATTCTCTCCCTCTTTATAGGCATGCTCCGCACTGACCTGATCGAAAGGCACAACAGATACTTTTGTGTTTCGAATCACGCAGGCTGCTTCATCATTGTCAAAAAGTATCACGCTATAATCCCCGACGCCCGGCAATGCTTCGTTTTCCGTCTCATAAGCAATTTTGGCACTCGCAGTTGCCGTTTTCACGCCATCGCACACTAGCTTTGCCAGTTCATCCGCCAACCCATCTCCATCGTAGAAATTCCAGATCTCGTGTTCTGTATTCTCGTCTACCTTCGCAGCATGACAAAATGCCTGCCACATTTCATTTCCAGTCATAAGGTTCCTCCTGTTTAAATTTTGATTTATTTTTCGCAGAAAATTCTATTGATAATTAACCAGTTTATTATTGATAATTCGCTTTATCAACAAAAGTACTTTTCTTCAAGATTTTATATTCGCATTTATTTCCTTTACAACCTCAACAACCGTAATACCTCCATCCACCAACATCTCACAGATTTTCGGCTGGTGTTTTTCGATTGTGCTCAACTCCCTATTCGTCCTGTGCTTCCTGTTTCTCGAGTTCCAGTTCCGTTTCCATCATGCGCTCCAGCAGGGATTCCTGTGTCTGATTTTCTTCGTCTATTTTCGTCTGAAGCTCCATCAGCCGTTCGTAATTTGCGGAAAGTTCCGGGTCCATCATTTCCAGTTGAAGTTCTGACATTCTGCTCTCACTCTCCGCTAGCTGCTCCTCGTATTTTTCGAGCTGCCGTTTTAAGCGGGACAGAATTTTGCCCGGGTTATAATATTTCTTCTTATCAAACACATCATCCAGTGTCGGAACGTCGGCCGGTTTTCGTACAGTTCCTCCCGCATTTCCCGTTTCTCTGCCCGGCGTCTGCCGTTTGATTTCTTCGAGATACTTTGCATAATTCATTCCGTAAAATTGTACGTCGCTCTCGCCGAACTCCAGAATACCGGTTGCCACCTGGTTGATGAAGTAACGGTCGTGCGATACGAACAGAACGGTTCCCTCGTAGCTGGTCAGCATTTTTTCCAACGCTTCTTTTCCCGTCAAATCCATGTGATTCGTCGGCTCGTCCAGGATCAGGAAATTCGGTTTTGTATAGAAAATCCGGCAGAGCTCCAGCCGCACTTTTTCACCGCCGGAGAGCTGCCCCATTTTCTTTTCGACATCTTCACCGGAAAACAGAAAGGCTCCCAGTGCGCTTCGGACATCGTTGCGAAGCAGGTTCGGATAAAGACTCCAGAAATAGTCGAGCACCGTCTGCTCCGGATCGAATTTCTGGTTGACTGCTTTGTGCTGATCGAAGTAGGCAAAATCCACGCGGTTTCCAAATTGATAACTTCCGCCCAGCGGATTGATTTCACCCACAACGGTTTTCAGAAGCGTCGATTTTCCTTTTCCGTTTTCTCCGATGATCGCAATCCGTTCTGCTTTTTTGATGACGGCCGAAACCTCGCTCAGAACGGTATCGTATCCGATTTTTAGTTTCTTCATCGTGAGCACATCCGTATAGCTTTCGCGTGCCGGATGGAATAAGGCGTGGAATGTCCTCGTATCAAACCGCCGCGGTTTCTCGATTTTTACCATGTGCTCGATCGCCATTCGTTTCGAACGGGTTGCCGCAACTTTTGTCGGTGTGTTTTTCCATTTCTCAATCCACACCGTCAGACGCTCAATTTCCTTCTGCTGTGCCTCATAGTCTTTTTCCTGCTTGATCTGCGCTTCTTCTTTTAATTTCACAAACGCAGAATAATTTCCCGGATACCGTTTGATGTCACCGTATTCGATTTCATACGTTACATCGATCACGCGGTCCAGAAACATGCGGTCGTGCGATACGATGACAACGGCATTTTCATAGCTCTTCAGATAATTTTCCAGCCACTCCACCGCCGCGATGTCGAGGTGGTTGGTCGGCTCGTCCAGAAGCAGGATGTCCGGGCGCTGTAAAAGAAGCTGAATCAGCGCAATTTTTGTCTGCTGTCCGCCCGAAAATTCACCGATCGGTTTTTCCAGATCTTCGCGCGCAAAACCGAATTTCTGAAACATCGTCTCCATATCTTTTTTCCAGCTGTACCCGTGCAGACTCTCGATTCTCCGCTCCAGAAAATCGTACTCCGCCAGCAGCTTTTTGTGATCTTCCGTCTCGGCGAGCAGCTTTTCGATTTCCTTTTTTCGTGCCTCGCACGCAAAGACTTCTGAAAAAGCCTTCTCCAGCTCCTCTTTTACCGGCACATCTCCATCGGTAAAATTAATCTGGCGCAGAAAACCGATGTTCTGTTTTCCGCTCATCGTAATCCCGCAGGTCTCGTCGCTGTCCAGATTACTCATCTCAATATCTCCGGCAATCAGCCGCAGCAGCGTCGTTTTTCCGCAGCCGTTTCTGCCGACAATTGCAATTTTTTCTGTATCGTGAATTTCAAAATTCACACTGTTTAAAATCGTGTCTGCGCTAAACTGTACTTTTGCATTTCTGATCTGATATCTCATGTTTTATACCTTTTCTGTTGTTTCAACTCACTTCTTGTCTACTGATGTTAAAATTCTGCTTCCATTATACCGTCTCCGCCCTTCGTTCTCAATGCCAAAAATTTTTCGAATCAAATTTGGTACGCCTGCGGCATAAAAATATCTCTGTTTTACTGATTTGCTCCAGTAAAACAGAGATATTTAACTTCCTATCACAAATACAAATCTTCCACTGTCAACAGAACCGCATTTTCTCTTTCCGCCCGTTCTTTTACGGGTTCTGTAAATCCTGACTTACTGAAAAACATAAAATGTTTTTCCTCTACATCTTTAAAAATTTCCGCCGCCATAACCAGATCATCATACTCTTCCATTGGCATCGGTTTATTTCGAAACTTACATTCACAGAACAAAGCTTTCTTTCCTGTTTTATCAAATGCAAGAATATCCACATCATCCTGTGCTTTCAATAATGGATTATTTCCCCACCATTTTCCCATTTTATATGGAATAAACGGGAGCTTTTTCTTTCGTGCTGTCCTGATCAGGTATTGTTCACATATTTTTTCAAAAACAGGTCCCATATAATCATTGATGCTTTCCATGATCTCTTCACAGGACAGATCCAATCCTAACATAGAGTAATAATTTTGATTTGTAAAAAGATAGCGGTACCAGAATTTATAATAATGATCTGTTATTTCATAAATTCCCTTTTTGCTCGTCTCCGGCTCTGTACAGGGAACACTTTTTTCAATCAGTCTTAATGTCTGCAGAGTAAGTATATATTTACTACATTTGCTTTTTTCTTCATGAATTTGATCGGAAATTTCACAGATTTTATTACATCCATTCGAAATTGCTTCCAAAATAGAATTGTATACGGATGGTTCTCTTAATTCAATTCGCAAAAGTGTCTGCGGTTCATCATTCAAAAATGCTCCTTCTGTAAGTAAATTATTTTTTATATTTTCTTCCAGAGAGAGTTCCGGAGAAAAAGCTTCCAGGTATCTGGGGACCCCTCCCAAAATTCCATAAGCAATTGCTTTTTCCACTTTATTATAATTTGGAAAAAATTCTGCACTTTCCAGATAATCGAAGGGCTTCACTTCCATATTTCCCGTTATCCTTCCATACAACGGGCTTTTATACCCCATGACATCATTCAGCATAAAACTCACACTGGAACCACATAATATCAGAAAAATATTTTTTTCTTTCCAGACATGATCAATCGTATGCTGTAAAATACTTTTTATCGATGGATTTGGCTCTGCCAGAAACGGAAATTCATCGATGATCAATACAAGTTTTTCTTCTGAAGTTCTCCTTGTAATATATTCAAATGCAGCTTCCCAATTTGGAAAAGAAGAGATAAAACTGCCTTCAAAAAAAGTCTGCGCCACCTTGGAAAAATCAAGAAGATTCAGAGAATCATTCTTCTCCTGTGCAGAAAAAAACATTGCTCTATGTCGGCCTGCAAATTCTCTTAATATCGTCGTCTTACCAATTCTGCGCCGGCCATATAATGTTAAAAATTCAAACTTCGAACTGTTGTAAAATTTTTCTAACTGCTTTAATTCTTCCAGTCTTCCAATCATAAGCACCCTGCCTCCTCTATATTCCGAAAATCCCTTACGCAAAATACTACTCATGAGTAGTATACTCATGAGTAGTATATAATATTCTCATATTTTTTTCAATCCTGTCTCTTTAAAAACACCACGCTCAATACCAGCACAATCACTTCCACGATCGGCATTACGATCCGCACATTGTTGTATTCTATGATGAGTCTTCGTCTTGTTTCATCTCTGTCGTCGGCAATCTGTTTTTTGATTTCCGCTGCGCTTGTCCCAAGCCCGTTCGGAAAACCAGCGTGATCCATGACGGTTCCATCGTTCCACCATGCGGCTAATTGTTCGCAGTCTCTCTTTTCGGCATTTCGGATGCATAGCTGATGATATTTTATGTTCATTTTTTCTCTGCAGTCATTTACAATTTATACGCATACCATTCATCCGCCGTTTTCTCAAATCCGACCGACTGGAACATGCGCTGGCTCTGCCTATTAAAGGAATAAATATTTGCTGTTACCTGCTCCATTCCCTTCTCTTTCGCAAGCTTCAGCATTTCCAGAACGCACCGTCTTCCGATGTGCTGATTCTGATATTCTTTGCAGACAACGATGGCTATTTCACTATTGTCTCTCAGCGAAACATCTCCCACGAGCACACCCTTATATTCTATGTAACAACATTCACCGTGCGCGGCAAGATAATCGTACATCCGATGCAGCAGCTCCACATCATACGGCTCCTCCCGGTTGTCCACCTGCTTGCACACGTCCAGATCCTGATACCAGGGAAGAGAGACCGCATCATTTCTGTAATACGGGATCAGACGAAGTTCGTTGTCTATGATTCGTTCGGTCATTTTTCTCTCCCCATAACATGAATATCCCCCAAAATGTTATTTTCAAAAAGAATTTCAAAACCCTCTGCCGGCTGAAATCTGTCGTTCAGGATTTCTTTTCCATGGAAAGATATTTTTCTTACTTTGTTTGCCGCATCCTTCACCTCGATCTCACAATACGAAAGTAAATATGCGCAGATTGCCGTTGCATGAGAAACCACGAGTGCTGTTTCTCCTTCTTCCATCTGTCCGACGATAGAATCGATCGCGGTTTTCATCCGCACCTTCACTTGATTTAACGATTCCCCGCCCGGATTGCGAAAATCGTAATCTTCGTACTGTTTTAACCAGAAATCCTCCCTGGCATCCCCGATGGTTCTTTCATGCAGTTCCTCCACAATGACCGGGTGATCTGCGATGCATTCGGCTGTTTCCATCGCTCTCCGATAGGGGGAAGAAAAGCATTTGTCTACCTTCGAAAAAATGTTTCGTTTTGATACAGCAAGTGCTTTTCCCTCCTCCGATAAAGGAATCAGCTCATTCGACATATCTCCTTTTTCCGGTATTGAATGCCGCATTAAAAATATCTTTTTCATTTCTCACAGATCTCCCGCATCATTTTCATATACAAAAGTGGATACGGATTTCCTTCCTCGTCGCAGTCGGTTCTTTTGTATGTCTGAAATCCCATATGATCATAAAATCCGACCGCCTGCGGATTCTGTTCGTTGACGGTAAGTTCCCGGATTTCATAATTCTCGATTCCATATTGAAGCAGCTCTTTTCCAATCCCTTTTCCTCTTACCGCCGGGGAAAGAAACAGCATTTCCAGGCGATGATTTTCGGTTCCCAGAAAGGCAATCGGCTCACCCGCTTCATTTTCCGCGATGAGCAGATGTGCAGCACCATTCAACGCCTGCGGTACGTATGTTTTAATCTGCCGCACTTCGTCATCCGAGAGAAAATGATGCGTCGCACGGACAGAAGCTTCCCATAGTTCTACAAGCGTTTCCATCAGCGGCTCTCTCTCCTGTACTTCGTGTATCATAATCTTACTCATCTTCCTTCCACAGTTTCCCTTCTTTATAATGCTTTCTGCAGAGCGCCACATAGCTCTCATTCGATCCAAGGAAAATCTGCGCGCCTTCCCGAACGATTTTTCCGTCTGCGTATCTCGTATTGCACTGCGCCCGTCTTCCGCACCAGCAGACCGTTGGGACTTCCTCGATGATGTCAGCGATTTCCATCAATCTTCTCGAACCCGGAAACAGATGTGTCTGGAAGTCCGCACGCAGACCGTAGCAGAGAACCGGAATCCCATAAAAATCCACGATGTCCGAAAGCGTATCAACTTCCTCCGGAGAAAGAAACTGCGCCTCGTCGATAAGAACCGCATCCACTTTCTTTCCGTGATACCGGTATTCCCCGCTGTCTGTACTCCAGGTCTCTGAAATTTCTTTTAAAAATTCATCCACATATTCCGCCGGTGCCTCCAGCCCGATGCGGGACTTGATTTCATGTTCTCCGTCGCGGTTGTCCGTCCGCGGCTTCAACAGGACAGCATACTGCCCGCGCTCCTCATAATTATAGCGAACCATCAAAATATTAGCAGATTTCGAACTGCCCATCGCGCCGTAGCGGAAATATAATTTTGCCATTGTTTTTCGTCCTTTTTATCTTTTCTTATTCTTTCAGTTCTTTCCGTAAAAACGACTCCTCATCAAGCCAAGTCTCTTAAAAATCATCGCCTTCTATTCCTTCCTCATTTTTCTTTGAATCACCCACCGAACCGCCAGCGTCACCGCAATCAGAACCGCCGCAATTACGCCATCCCGCAGAATCCCTGTATACCACGGTGCAGACCACGTCTCATACAAACCGGGGTGTGCTGTGTAGTCATAATACGTATAAACGCTCTTTCCAAGAAACACGCCAACGACACACCACAGAAAAATTCCGGAAATTTTATGGATTGTTTTCATTGCTCTGCCCCCATTTCTTCTCTATAACAGAAAACTACCGACAAACCTGCTTTTATCGATAGTTCTCTTACCTCTCAAGCACTCAATTTAAGCTTTCCACTCTACACCTGTGCTTTTTCTCCGTCTTTTCATACCCAATTCCCACAGCCAGTATTTTTCCTGTATACTTTTTCTGTTCTGCAAGCCGCGGCACAAATTTTAATGCATACTTCCTGTCTTTGATCTGCTGAATTGCTTCTTCCGGAGTGTGGTCTACTTTTAGTTCAAGAATAATTCCATCTGCGGTCAGATCATATGGATAGAAAATAAAATCCACATACCCAACTCCCGCCTTATCCTCACGCTCTACCCGGTAACTGTCACGCGCAGCCAGGTATACCAGATTGACAATGGCTGACAATTCTGTCTCATGGTTGTACGACAGCAGCGGAACTTCCGTATCGTGCACCAGTTCCAGAATTTTTTCCATCGTATGCGTATCTCCCGCCAGAGTCGCTTTCAGCATTTTCTCGGACTCTTTCGCCAGACGATATACATATCCCAGAGATTCATTCTTCATCAGCAGCTCATCAAACTTCTCCATCAATTCCCTGTTCGGAATAGACACTTTTCCATTCAAATAGCTTAAAAATCCATACACCACCATCGCAGAGTAAATTTCATCTCTCGTAGACAGGTTCATGGAAGTGGCCGCATATTCCTGTATTTTTGCCGAAACTGACTCTCCTGCTGCCATCAGTGCAAGGTCATCCCTGACGTCGGATACATTATTTCGAATGTAATAATAAATTTCATCATATGGACCTGAGCTGGTCCAGTAATTTGCCAGATTGTTAAACTGCAGTGCAAAAACAACGGAGCGTGGATTGTATACCCGCTCTCCCGATTTTGTATAATAACCGTTATACCAGTCTCGCAGACCTTTTCGCGTCACATTTTTTATTTTTCTCTGTTTTTCGCATTCTCTACAGTACCTTTCATACAAATCATCCACTTCGTCATCTGTAAATCCAAAGTATGTTCCGAACATTGGTGAATTTACCATCGTGAACTCCGCAAACATATTCAGTTCCGATCCGCTGGAATATTTCGCAATCGGCAAAATTCCCGTCATATACGATAAAATCACATAGGGACGGTCCTTCAGCAGATTACTTAAAAATGCCACATACTTTGCTTTATCCGCTTCTGTTATAAATTCCCTGTGAAAAATAAAATCCCATTCGTCCAGAACAAAAATAAATTTTTCGCCATGATACTGTTGAAAGATCTCTTCCAGAATATCTCCAATCGCATCTGTTTCACTGGTTTTTGCATCCGGATACGCTTCCCGCAGATCACTGATCAGAAGTTCTTCCACACGCTCGATATACTGTCGGTAAGATTCACAGTTTCTCGGCATTTTACTGAAATCAATCCGAATGACGTTATACTTGTTTTTGTATTTCTGGCAGTCATCCGCTTCTGAAATTTTAAGCCGGTCAAAAAGTTCACCTGAATCAATACCCTTCTGAAAAAACGAGCTGATCATATTGGCCGCAATTGTTTTTCCAAATCTGCGCGGCCTTGTGACGCAAAGATGGCGATTCCCTGCAGCCACATAGGGAAACAGTTCCTGCAGCAGCATCGTTTTATCTACAAAATACGGGCTGCGGCTCTCACTCTGATACAGGGTATACGGTGTCTGACTGTTTAAATAAGCTCCCATTCTGCGCCTCCTCTTTTCATACGTTCCATTATTTTTTATTATAACCGATCCCACTCTGTTTTCCAATCAAAAAGGCAGAAGAAATGAAACCTTTCCCCTCGTTTCCATTTCCTCTGCCTTTCTTACATTTCTTTCCTCTTCTGATTCCTCTTCTTCCGCAGATTCTCTTTCTTCTGCCGGATTTCCCCCGCCTCCTGCTCGCTGCTGACGCGGATGGTTTTTACGATGAAAAGTTTTCCCTCATCGGAATGCTTCATGCGGGCTTTGCCCTTTAAATATCCGTGCTCCGGACAATATGCCACGCAGTAATAGTTTTTCCCGCCGGCCGAAAACCAGCGTAAGCGTTTTCTTGCCGTTTTCCCGCAGATGCAGCAGTGCGTGCTGCAGACCTCGCGGTCGTGCATGGCTTCTTCTTTTGTGTCAAATTCGCGGGAGATGAATTTCGTGTAGCCGTTGTAGACGGCGTGGATCTCCTCTTTTTTCGATTTCGGGTTCTGATATACGTCGATCGAATCGTACGCCAGCACAACATCCATATCGATGCGTGCAAAAATGTCGGCCGTATATTTTGCATCCGAAAGCGCCTGATGAAAATGCTCGTCCTTCGGGAGATGGAGGAAGTCGGCGGCGTACTCGAGCGCCCGGCGGCTCTTCATCGTTTCGTACTGGATCGCGAACAGTTTCTGTACATCGTAAAAATGAATCGGCCCGCGGATCAGCGACAGGAGGTTATAAAATTTCATGTTCCGCTGGAGTTCCGTCAGATCTCCCGGTCCCCAGGTGCCGAACATGCACGCACCGCCGGAGAATGCAAAAAATTCCTGCACGGCCTGCGCAAATGGGATTCCGTTCTGCAGATCCTCTTCTGTCAGTCCGACGACCTCGCGCGTCCGGTGATGGAGATGCTGGTAGACCACCGGTTTTACAATCCGGTGAAACGTTCCCACCACATTCCGCTCACCATCCATCTTCACCGCGCCGATCTCAATAATCTCAAACGGCAGCTTCGGGTTCTCTTTTCCTTTTCCATAGGGACACTGGTTCCATTCCAGGTCAAAAATCACATAGTCCATTGTATTGTCAATCCTTCATTCTGTGTCGTCTGTCCCTATTATAAATGATTTTGATATAATGAGCAACTATCTGGCAATTCCATTCTCTGCCCATTCTGGCAATTTTCTTCCTGTGCATTACATTTCCCATTCATTTCACCCTGTTCTCTTTCAAACTTAACGCTTCTTTTATTGAAATCCCAGGGTAAATCCGATATAATATTTTTAACTCCGGCCTTCGTTTTTACTCAAAAAAATCACCTGAAAAAGCCGGAAATATTACGAATTTAGATGAGCATCTGATATGAAAACAAAATTAATGCAAAAACAGATTCGATTTCAGGCGCTTCTGCTGTTTTTTCTTACTTTTTTTCTTGTCGAGCTCTGCGCCGTTTTTCTGTATCAGAATCAGTTAAAGGAAGCAAAGCTGAAAGCTGATTATACCGCACAGACGACCATCGGCCGCGTGAAATCGCAGTTAAACCATTATCTTGCCGAATCCAATCTGATGAAACACATGATTGAAGCCGGTTATACCGTCGATGACGAAGAGTTTTCCGTCCTCTCCTCGCTGATGCAGGACGACCAGAATGTCATCAAAGCACATGAGCTTGCAAAGGACGGCATTATCACACAGATTTATCCGATGAGCGGAAACGAAGCCGCACTCGGACTTAACATGCTCGAGCATCCTGCCCGGAAACAGGAGGCGCGCCTTGCCAAAGAGAGCGGCGAATACACGGTTGCAGGACCGTTTGAGCTGCAGCAGGGCGGCATCGGAGCACTGCTCTTTGACCCGATTTATACCACCGATGCCAACGGTGACCAGACCTTCTGGGGCTTTTCGATTCTCGTTCTCGACTGGGAATCGTTTCTGAACGAAATCGAACTGGATACGCTGGAGAAAGCCGGCTACATCTACGAAATCTGGAAAATTTCTCCGGCCACCGGCGAACACGTTTCTATCGCACACTCCGGCAATTCCCGGCGGTCTGATGCCATGGAAGTTCTCTGCACCGTACCGAACGACACCTGGCATTTTGAAATTGTACCGAAAAACGGCTGGCTCAGTCCGCTGCAGTTTTTTGTTTCCTTTGCACTCGGGCTCATCCTTTCCCTGCTTACCTCTATTGGTTTTCTGCAGTTCCGGATGCGCCGCTATAAAGACGAGATTCACGCAGCAGAACTGGAAAAAGCCGTACAGGAAGCGCAGTCTGCCAACGAAGCAAAAACACGTTTTCTGTTCAACATGAGCCACGACATCCGAACCCCGATGAATGCCATCATCGGCTTCTCGGATCTGCTGGAAAAGCACATCAACGAGAAGGACCGCGCGGTCGACTACATTGCAAAAATCAAGTCCTCCAGCAGTTTTCTGCTCTCCCTGATCAACTCCGTGCTTGAGATGGCGCGCATTGAGAGCGGTAAGGCCTCGCTGAAAATCGAGCTCGGCAGCTACAGCGGGCTGATCAATTCCCTGGATGCAGTGTTTGAGCCTTCGTTAAAAAGCAAAAATCTTTCCTATCTCTGTTACAACACGGTGGAACACGATGCCATCCTCTGCGACCGGACAAAAATACGGGAGATTCTGCTGAATATCATCAGCAACTCCATCAAGTATACGCCGGAGGGCGGAAAAATTTCCGTAAAAATCGAAGAGACACCGCCACCAAGGAAGGGCTTTGCCTCCTACCGCATCACCGTGAAGGACAACGGCATCGGCATGAGCAAAGAGTATCTGCCGCATATTTTTGAAGAATTTACAAGAGAACATTCCTCCACCGAAAACCACATCACCGGAACGGGCCTCGGCCTTCCGATCGTCAAATCCCTCGTGAATCTGATGGGCGGAACGATCGATGTGGAAAGCGAACTCGGTGCCGGAACAATAACTACGGTCTGCCTCACGTTTGAACTTCCGACCGAAGAACAGCTTGCGGCTCACCAGCAGAAAGACGAGATTCTCGAGCAGTCCCTGCAGACGCTTTCCGAAAAACGCGTGCTGCTTGCCGAGGATAATGACCTGAATGCAGAAATTGCACTCACCGTTCTGGAAGAAAACGGCATTCACGCCGAGCACGTAAAAGACGGCGCCCTCTGCGTAAAAGCAGTCCAGAACGCATCCGAAGATTATTACGATGTTATTCTGATGGATATTCAGATGCCGAACATGAACGGCTATCAGGCCGCAGAAGCGATCCGTGCACTCCCGGGAAAACGCGGGGAAATCCCGATTGTCGCCATGACGGCAAACGCGTTTGAAGAGGACCGCCGAAAAGCACTGGAATCCGGCATGAACGCCCATATCGCGAAACCCGTTGACGTTTCGGTTCTTCTCGAAACACTTTCCAGGTTTTCATGACCTTTACAGATCTGGAGTACATAGGAATACAGATAATATGCATGAAAAAAGGAGCGTTCCCGTAAAGAGAACAGCTCCTTTTTTCATGCGCCGCAGCGGACGCTTTTATTTCTCGTTTTTCAGCAGCTCCAGGTTTTTGGAGATCAGCCCGCATCTCTGTTTTACGCAGTCCGGGGATCTGTGCGGATCCTGCGGTGTGTTGAACAGATAGTCCTCGAGTTTGTCGATTGTGGTGGTTGCTACATGCATTCTTGTATCGCAGGATGCATAGTAGATGTAAACCTCTCCGTTCTCACGCGCAATCGCGCCGTTTGTAAATACAACGTTGGAAACGTCTCCGACTCTCTCTTTTCCAAGCGGAACCAGGAATACACCGGACGGCTCTGCAATGACTTTGGACGGATCGTTCAGATCGGTACCGAAGACATACAGAACGTAGCGAAGGCCTGCTGCTGTATTTCTTACACCGTGTGCAATGTTGATCCAGCATTTCTTACCGCGGATCGGCACTGCTCCGGCACCGTTTTTGGACTCGGTCAGGGTATGATAAATACGTTTGCTGATGATCTTCTCCTCGTCGATGACAGCGTGTGTGATATCATCGCAGAGTCCGAAGCCGATTCCTCCGCCGCTTCCGGTCTCAATGAAACCATCCATCGGACGGGTGTAGAACGCATATTTTCCGTCTACGAACTCCGGATGCAGAACAACGTTTCTCTGCTGCGGGGAACGTAACGTTTTCAGGTTGTCCAGACGCTCCCAGGTCTTCAGGTCTTTCGTTCTCACGATACCAGCCTCAGCAACCGCTGCGGACAGATCCGGATCGTTTTTGTCCTTGCTCTCCGAGCAGAACACACCGTAAATCCAGCCGTCCTCGTGCTGGGTCAGACGCATGTCATAAACGTTGGTTTCCTCTGCGCAGGTATCCGGCAGCACAACCGGGTAATCCCAGAAATGGAAGCCGTCGATACCAGTATCACTCTCTGCAACGGCGAAGAAGGATTTTCTGTCATTTCCCTCCACGCGGACAACGAGATAATACTTTCCATTCAGATAAATTGCGCCGGAGTTCATCACAGCGTTGATGCCGAGACGCTCCATAAAGTACGGATTCGTCTCCTCATCCAGATCATATCTCCAGTGAACCGGAGCAAACTCTCTTGTCAGCACCGGATACTCATAACGGTCATAAATACCGTTGTAAAAATCTGCTTTTGTGTTCTTTCTTGCCACAAGGCGGTCTACCTTGGCTTTTTCCACATAATACTGTTTATTCAGCATCTTTTAACCTCCCAATTACTTCCATACACATCCGTCCATTGTGATACGGGCATTTCCACGGTTCTACAATCGGTTTATGGATCGGGCTTCCGTCTGCATTCACGCACCAGAACCACTCAGACCCCTCTTGTTTGTCGATCACATATTCCTTAATGTAGCCCCAGATGTCCTTTGCCGCATCAAGATACTTTGTTTCCTCCGGTTTCTTCTGCCATGCATTCAAAAATCCAACGACAGCCTCCGCCTGTACCCACCAGACTCTTGTGGTATCATCCACGCCGCGCTCGCACTCATTCATCAGCGAATGATTTTTGTATGCCGTGTTGTAGATATTTTCCGCAATCTCTCCGGTGATCGGCAGCAGTTTTTCCCGGTAAGCCGGATCGCCGAGCACTTCCGTGCCCCGGTCGATCAGCCAGGAAGTTTCGATGTCGTGGCCATAAGAATACAGATCAATCAGCGTATTCCAGGTACGGTCGAAAAATACTTCCTGACGGCCTTTTTCTTTGTTGTATACTTTATCCGCGAAGAGATCCATCATAAAACGGAGACGGTCACCGGTAAACGGATCCTTTGTCACGCGGTACAGCTCGGTATATGCTTCAAAAACATGCAGCAGCGTATTCATGGTTTTCTCTGCCATGACGCCGTTCTCCGAGAGCTTTTCATTGCTCTCCGGCTGGAAATCGCGGGTGAATGCCTCGAGATAACCGTACTCGTCGGTGCAGTGTGTCTCGATGATCTGCTGCAGCGATTTCGCCAGCTCCAGCGCCTCAGTGTCGCCCGTCGCATTAAAATACGTAGACAGCGCATAAATTGCGAATGCCTGATTGTACGTATGCTTTGTCGTATCGAGCGGCTTTCCGTCGTATGTGACGGACCAGAACACGCCGCCGTACTCGCGGTCCACGCACGCCTGTTTCATAAAGCGGTACGCATGCTCCGCATCGGCGCGCAGCTTCTCGTCCTTTAAGGTCAGGTACGCATTCGAGAAAAACCAGAGAATTCTGCTGTTTAAGATGCAGCCCTTCTCATACATTTTCTGCACGTTCAGATCAAAGTCCTGATAGCCGTAAAATCCGCCGTATTCCTCATCTCTTAAGCCCTCCCAGAACGGAATGATCCGTCCAGTAAGCTCCTGCTTTACTTCCTTTTCCAAAGACTGCATCTTTTCTTTCCTTCTTTCTTATCTTCTTCCGATCTCAGTATCAGACTCGCGTACGACACTGTTTTTCTTGATATAATCTACGATCAGATCTACCGTAGTGAATGCCAGTCCTACATACGTATCGGCTGCGCCGTAGTAAATAGCGATCTTTCCTGTCTCTGCATCGTGGATGGTTGCGCACGGGAAGGTTACGTTCGGAACAAAGCCTCTCTCCTCATACCACTCTTCCGGTGTCAGAAGGAAGTTCTGGCAGCGGTATTTTACGATGGACGGATTCTCTTTGTCGAGGATCGCGCCGCCGATGCTGTATACATAGCCGTTGCAGGTGCCGCTTACGCCGTGGTAGAACAGCAGCCATCCTTCATTGGTCTCAATCGGAGCTGCGCCGCCGCCGATCTTTAAGGACTCCCACCACTCCGGGCTCTTACTCATCACATGGCGGTGTTTGCCCCAGTACAGCATGTCCGGGCTCTCGGACAGGAAGATATCGCCGAACGGTGTATGGCCGCTGTCGCTTGGACGGGACAGCATCATAAAGTTGCCGTTGATTTTTCTCGGGAAGAGAACGGCATTTCTGTTGAATGGAAGGAATGGATTCTCCACACGTACGAAGGTTTCAAAATCTTTCGTTTTTGCCATTCCGATGGCTGCGCCGTAGAAATCCTGGCACCAGATGATGTAGTAGGTATCTTCTACTTTTACAAGACGCGGGTCATATGCGTAAACCGGCATGAACGGTTTGCCTTCTTCGTCAACGAACTGGATTTTGTTCTCATCGAAATTCCAGTGGATCGCATCTTTGCTTCTTCCAAGGTAGATGTACGGGATTCCGTTTGTCTGCTCTCCGCGGAATACTCCGATGAACTCATCGCCGTACGGCATAACGGCGCTGTTGAAGATTCTAGCTACTTCCTTCACCGGATTTCTTCCGATGATCGGGTTCTCGCTGTATCTCCATACCGGTGCACCGGAAAACTCAGCCGGTCCTTCCTGCCATGGCATATTTTTGACAGCATCTCCAATAATTTTAACTTCGCTCATTTTTTGAAACCTCCATGAAAAATATTGTTTGTTTATGAGTTGTACTTTGTTTTTTTAAGTTTCTGTTAGTGGACAGAATCTTGTTTTTTAATTCTTTTTTCTCCGAACCGCTGCGTTTTATCACCCTCACGCCCAGTCCTTTAGCTTAATTTTAACATATATGGTTAATTTTTCAACCGGAAATTACTTAAAAAATAAGTTCTGTTAGATACTGTCAATTTTTAAGTGACTTTGTTGTGTAATATGTACAAAAACGGGGCATTTCAAAATGCCCCGTTTCTTAATTTAAAATTCAGTTATAAAAATCAAAGCTTTACGCTCTCCTTCGGCACCAGCTGTCCGGAGACAATTTCCATATTTTTGCCGGATGCCGCGCCGCGGATCTGCTTCAGTGCTTTTTCGAGCGCTACTTTTACCATCCCCTTCGTATTGATCTCATACGAAGTGATCTTGAGATCCGGGAATCCCGGATACAGGTAATTGTCGAAGCCGACAACAGAAACGTCCTCCGGCACGGAGATGCCGCGTTTTTCCAGTTCGAGCATCAGAAGGCCGGCGGTCAGGTCACAGTTGCAGACGAAGGCTTCCGGCATTTCTTCCGGGAGCTGGATCTCGATCTGGCCTCTCTCGTCGCGGTCCTCCAGAATCCATTCCTTCGGCGTCACATCGCAGTGCTCCAGAACGGCTTTCGAAAAACCGCAGTAACGGTCCATGATACTGCTCGAAAAGTGAATCGAACCGACAAAAGCCAGCTTGGTCAGACCATGCTCATACAGGTATTCCGTCATCAGATACATTCCGTGAAAGTTATCTGCGATCACGGCATCTTTTGCCAGCTCATTGTCGTAGAAATCCAGAAATACGATCGGAAGATCCACGTTTTTCTTCAGATAGTGGATGTAATCGCGGCTCGTGTCTCCCATCAGGATCAGCGCATCGACGGTCTGCTCCCTGGCGATGCACGGCACGATCATCTCATCTTCCATCTCCTGTTTCAGGATTTCCACAGTCACCATACAGCTCTTTTCCGTCGCTGCCAGTGCCATTTCCTGATACATTTTCCAGTAAAACGTCGTATACTCTGCCAGATACCGCTCCGGAATCACAACACCGATGCAGCGCAGGCTTTTTCCCTGTGCATTTCTCGCGCTGCTTCCCGGCTGGCGGTATCCCATTTCCTTTGCAATTTCCAGAATCCGGGCGCGCATCTCATCGCTGACCCCTTTCTGTCCTGTAATCGCGTTATGCACGGTGACGGCGCTGACGCCCGCCACCTTTGCAATATCTGCCAATCTTACTTTTGCCATATATGTTACTCCTTAGTCCACTGCAATAAAGTGATACAGTCTGCTGACAAAATCGCCCCAGAAATCTTTCATTCTAAAGCCGGCATTCATCAGCATCTCGCCGCTGTAAACCTCATCGGTTCCTTCCAGACGGTATTTTTTTGCCGGATCGAAGCCGCGCAGGCGTACCTTGCGTGACGGCATATTTGCCTGTGCCAGCACCTGTACGTAGGTTACAAGCACTTCGTTTTTATCCTCAGAAGCTACTGCCCAGCAGTCGGATCTGTGGTTTTCACGGTAGGAAAGAATACGATAATACTCTCCCTCGCGGATCAGTTCATGATATTTGTGATACATCGCGGTCTGCTCCGGAATCAGTTTGCTCTCCTCCTCCGGCAGCTTTGTGATATCGAGCTCATAGCCAAATGTTCCAGCCAGTGCCACATGGCCTCTCGTTGTGAATGGAGTCACACGGCCGACGGTGTGGTTCGGGCATACGCTGACGTGTGCACCCATTGCGCAGAGCGGGTAAATGAGGGCGGTTCCCTCCTGGATTTCCAGACGCTCGATCGCATCGGTGTCATCGGAGCACCAGATCTGCGGGCTGTAGTAGAGCATTCCCGGGTCAAAACGCGCACCGCCGCCGGAGCAGTTCTCCAGAAGCAGATCCGGGAACTCCTGCACCAGACGCTCCTGCATCGCGTACATGCCGAGCACATAGCGGTGGAACAGCTCCTGCTGAGAATCCTCATCAAGATAGGTGCTGCCGAGGTCGCTTAACTGACGGTTCATATCCCATTTTACGTATTTGATGTTTGCACTGCGCAGGATTTTTGCCACGCTCTCATATGCGTAATCCTGCACTTCCGGGCGGGAGAGATCCAGCACGTACTGGCAGCGGCTCTCGGTCGCTTCTCTTCCCGGAATCTGGATCGCCCATTCCGGATGCTCTTTGTAGAGGTTGGAATCCGGGGAGATCATCTCCGGCTCAAACCAGATACCGAACTCCAGACCGATTTCATTGACTTTGTCGACCAGGTTCTTCAGGCCGCCTTTGATCTTCTCTTCGTTGACAACCCAGTCACCGAGGGAAGAATCGTCTTTGTTTCGTTTTCCGAACCATCCGTCATCCATAACGAGCATCTCGATGCCGTCTTTTTTCGCTTCTCTTGCGATGTCGAGGAGCTTGTCGGTATCGAAATCAAAGTATGTTGCCTCCCAGTTGTTGATCAGGATCGGACGTTTTTTGTGGTTGTACGGGCTGCGGATCATGTGTCTGCGGTAAAATGCATGGTAGGAACGCGTCATTTCGCCAAGTCCCTCTGCGGAGTAAACCATAACGACCTCCGGTGCCTGGAACTCGTCGCCGGCTTTTAAGTTCCAGCAGAATTCATCCGGGTTGATACCCATCACCATGCGGACGTTGTCAAACTGGCATCTCTCGACCTGGCCGATGAAGTTGCCGGAGTATACAAAATGCATCGCATAAACCTCGCCGCGCTCCTGATCGGTTCCCGGTGTCACCATTGCCACGAACGGATGCTCCTGATGGCTGGACTCGCCTTTTCCGGAGGAAACGAGCTGTTTTCCGTAGCGGAGTGCCCCCTGCTGGATGTGGCGTTCTCTTGCCCAGGATCCGTGAAGGGAGATCATCTCGAAGTCTTCGTTGTCCATGTCAAGGCAGGCACTGTAGATTTTCTCTACTTTCAGTTTTTCGCTGCCCTCATTCTTCACGCGGACGCTTCTGGTGATGACATTCTCTTTTGCAAAAACAGAGTAGGAAAGAACAACAACGAGTCCGAGGATCGGATCTTTGCAGGTGATTTCCAGTGTCTCAACTTCCTCTTCGATTCCGAAAGAAGCCGGAAGACCTTCCATTTTGCGTTTGCCTTTGAAAATCTCATAGGAATCAAAATGGATTTCGCATCCCATGCGTCCCTGTGCATTTCTCACATTCAGGCAGCTCTCCCGGTAATCACCGATTCCGCCGGTCGGATACTCCATCGGGAAACGGTCGAGGAAAGAAGATTTTTCTCTCTTGTTGACGGACGGGGTGAACGGCGGCTCGTCCATGCGGAGCGGGTACAGATCCGGCTCTCCGTGCAGAAGCGGTCCGTAGTAAACGTGTCCGACATAGCCTTCCGGACTCAGACCGATCACATACGTCGTTTTCTCTGTATTTAACTGAAAAAGCTTTTTGTCATCATAATATAAAATCGCCATTTTCTTCTCCTTGTCTGAAGGCAGCTGCCATCCGCCGCGCCGATTTTCTGCCAAAAAAGCCCCCGCCCGCCGGGCTGAGGCCTTTTTTGTTTCTATATCACACAGCGTTTAAGCAGTTACCATTGCATTTTTTAATTTTTCCAGTTTCTTGGCTGCATCTTCGAGGGATGTGCCTTTTACACCGAAATAAAATTTGATCTTCGGCTCGGTACCGGATGGGCGTACGCAGCACCATGCGTTATTTTCCAGCTCATAGTAAAGAACGTTGGAGGACGGAAGTCCGGTTGCGCTCTTCTCGCCGCTTACGAGATCCACTCGTACGTCTGCTTTGTAATCGCGTACGGCAAGAACTTTGAAGCCGCCCAGCTCTTTCGGCGGGTTCTCGCGGAAGTTGGTCATCATGGTCTGGATCTCTTTTGCACCGTCGATACCTTTTAAGGTCATCGTTGCAAGCCCCTCTTTGTAGTAGCCGTACTCTTCGTACATATCCACCATGGCATCCCACAGTGTCTTGCCCTGCTGTTTGTAGTATGCAGCAACCTCGCACAGCATCATAACTGCCACGCAGGCATCTTTGTCTCTTGCATATGTTCCAGCCAGGCAGCCGTAGCTCTCCTCCAGGCCGAAGACATAGTTGTGTGCACCGCTCTGCTCAAAGAACTTGATCTGCTCGCCGATGTATTTGAATCCGGTCAGAACTTCGATCAGTGCCACGTTGTAGGCTTTTGCGATTGCTTTTGCCATATCTGTGGTAACGATCGTCTCAACGAGAGCCGGGTTCTCCGGCATGGTTCCGTTCTTGGTGCGCTCGCGCAGGATGTACTCTGCGATCAGCATACCGGACATATTTCCGGTGAAGCTTACGTACTCGCCGGTCTTGCTGTCTTTTGCATAAACGCCGAGACGATCTGCGTCAGGGTCAGTTGCAAGGATGATGTCAGCGTCTACTTCTTTTGCCAGTTTCAGCGCCAGTGTCCATGCTTTCTCGTCTTCCGGGTTCGGGTAAGCCACCGTCGGGAAGTTTCCGTCCGGCACTTTCTGCTCTTTTACAACGTAAACCTGATTAAAGCCAAGCTCGCGCAGAACGCGGCGTACCGGCACATTTCCGGTTCCGTGAAGCGGTGTGTAGACGATCTTCATATCTTTTGCCGCATCTTTGATGATTTCCGGATGAATGCTCTGCTCTTTTAATTTTGCAACGTAACGGTCGTCAAAATCGGTTCCGATGACCTGGAACAGACCCTCTGCTCTCGCATCGTCCTCTTCCATCGTTTTCACAGCAGAAAACTCAGTTACTTTTGCAACCTCTGCGAGAATGTTTTTGTCGTGCGGCGGTGTAATCTGTGCGCCGTCCTCCCAGTATACTTTGTATCCGTTGTACTCTCTCGGGTTGTGGCTTGCGGTAATGACGATACCGGAAATGCAGCCGAATTCACGGACAGCAAAAGAAAGCTCCGGTGTCGGACGCAGGGACTCGAACAGATACGTTTTGATTCCGTTTGCATTCAGGCAGAGAGCTGCTTCGCGTGCAAATTCCGGAGACATTCTTCTGGAATCGTGTGCGATCGCTACGCCTTTTTCCTGTCCGTTCTGGGAAATGATGTAGTTGGCAAGGCCCTGGGTTGCCTGGCGTACGGTGTAGATGTTCATGCGGTTGGTACCCGCTCCGATGACACCGCGGAGTCCGCCGGTACCGAACTCAAGCTGACGGTAGAAACGGTCTTCGATTTCTGCCTCATTTCCTTCGAGTGCTTTCAGCTCTTCTCTGGATGCCTCATCAAAATATGGATCATTGCACCATTTTTCATATACTTCTCTGTAACTCATGTTTGTTATCCTCCCTGTCTGTTGTACTTTATTTAACTTAAGACAGCAGACTTTTTTCTGGATTTAAGCTCGTTTCATTACAGCTTAAAGTTACCATTTATTTAGTCTGCTGTCAACTTAAAAATTAATTTGCAATTATTCAGAGCCATGTAAAAATTCAGAGGCGGCTGTGAATCCTGCTTGCAGGAATGAACAGCTGCTTCTGAATTTTTATAGGGCGAGAAGCCGCGGCGAGATGCAGCGCAAGCGGAATCGAGCTGTGGCTCTGAATAATTGCTAATTTATTTTTTCTAATTCTCTTGGTTCCTGATAAAGCTCTTTTAAATCACTGAGAACCTGTACTTTTCCTTTGCGGTCTGCGGTGTAGAAGCGGTAGGCAATCTGTTTCGTCATCATCTTCGCCTCTTCATACGGGAGGCACGGAAGCAGAAACAGATACTGGTCCGGGCTGTATTTTGTGACAGCCGTTCCGGCCGGCAGCACCCGTCCGAGAACCGTCTCCATCTTTTCCATTCCATCGTTCAGCAGTATGCGCTCCGTATCCTCTGCGGTTTCCTCCGGGATATGGAGTGTCACAAGACAGAGCCACTCGGTAAAGCCAAGTGTTCCGACCCGCTGGGATTCCATTCGGTAAATCTGCTGGAATACGCCATATTCACAGAACAGTACTCCGCTCTTCTCTTCCCCTTCGGTATCCGCATCCATCTCTTCCTGGATCGTCTCGATATCACTTCCGCTGATGTGTCCCTGTTTCATCAGCTCCGCAAAAAGGCCGCGCAGCTCTTTGGACGGGCGGATGCCCATGCGGCTGTAGAGATAGCTCTCTGCCTCCTGGCAGTATTTCATGGCCTCGGCAGTTTTGCCCTGATGCATCAGTGCGCGGACAAGACGGCAGTAAACCGTTTCCTCCTGCGGATCCATGCGGACGGCGCGTCTGCAGATTTCCTCGAGTTTTTCATACGCTCTGCGGTGCTCCAGGCTTTTCGTCAGTTCCATGACAGCCTTCATATAGCAGGCATGATCCTCTCTTAACCGGACTTCCATCCAGTACTGGCTGACAACCCCGTTTAAGAATCTTCCATTGCAGCCAAGAATCGCCTGCTCCCGCAGAAAGTCTTTATCCTCCTGTTTCTCTGCGCGCTCCGCGCGGCGGCACAGACTGAAGAAAACTTCTTCATCGACTTCCACCGCAATCTCCGGATTCCACTGGTAATAGCCGCGTCCGGTAAGAATAAAGTCCTCGACCGGCCATACCTTCCGCAGCGTTCCGCGCAGACGGTACATCATATTTTTCAGTGCTCCGTACGGATTTTCACTCTCCTCATCCGTCCAGAGTGCTTCGGTTAACTGTTCCAGTGTTACGATGTGGTTTTTGTTACAGATCATATAAACCAGCAGCTTTGTGATCATCGGGGAATGAATCGCTTCCTCGTTGAGGCAGCGTGTTTCATCGTACATGCGGAATCTTCCAAGCAGCTGTACGCGAATCATAAAACATCGTCTCCTTCTAAGAACTCAAGCTCTTTTTCGGTCTGAATTGCCGGCAGTGCACTGTATTTCAGATTCTTTGCCCAGCCTTTTCTCTCCTCGGAGAATCGCTCGCTGATTCTCTTGTAGACGAGTTCGCATCCTCTCTGGCTGCCGCCCTGCAGCAGAATCACATACTGGGACGGGCTGTATTTTGCAAAGAAATCGGAATGACGCAGGCTGCGTTTCATGACCTCAAGCAGCTTTTCGGACATACGGTCAAGGCGCGGACCGCCTTTTGCCGGGTAACCTTTTCCGTCTGTAATGGTGCACAGCATCAGCCACGGCATCTGTCCGTTCAGCTCGGACATACGGTAAACAAGTCGGTAGCAGTCACGGAATCCGGCGAGGGAACAGAAGAATGCTCCGCCCTTTTCTCCCGGGCTCTCCTGAAGATCTGCCTGTACCTCTTCGATCACGCGGTGTCTGCTGCCCATGCGGCTTCCCAGATAGCGGTACTGCTCCACCAATTTCTCGCTCGGTGTAACGCCAAGCTCTTCAAAGTAATGTTTCGAGGTCTGCTCGTACAGTTTCATGGCCTCTTTGTATCTCTCCAAGCCGATCAGCGCCTGCATCTGGACTGCCTGCCACTCGTCGAACGGATACAGTTCGGAAGCAACAGAAGTCAGCTTCTGCAGCTCATCGAACTCCTCGTTTTTCAGAAGATACTCACTTACTTCTTTCAGTGCATCGGAATATACTTTTTTCAGCTGCGCGCGCTCCGCCTGTACCCACTCTTCCTCGCCGAAATCTGCAAGGAACTCTCCGGTGTACAGCTCCAGCGCTTCGATCATCTGATCCATGCGCGCTTTCTCGTCTGTCTCTTTTCCTGCTTCCAGGATCTTATTTTTGATATCAATCGCATCTACCTCGACCGGCATCGGGCTGATCCAGTGGTAAACGCCTTTCTGGGTGTAAATGTACTCGAACTGTGGAAGTCCTGCCTCAACAAGGCTTCTTTTCAGGCGATGTACGCCGACACGCAGGCTGTTTGCCGCATCCGCCACATCTTCTCTTCCGTATGTGCTCTCCAGCAGTCTTCCTCTGGAAATTCCATTGTCCTTGTTATAGAGGAAAATCTGCAGAAGTCTCATCGATTTTGTTGCCATTGTTTTCCGGAAGGAAATCGGCTGGTCGCCGTACTCCAGGAAAAAACTTCCCATCATGTGTACTTTTAAAAGCGGTAACTGTTCTGTTTGGTTTTTCATTTCTTCGTTCATACTAACTCCTGTATTGCCTGTTGTGCTCTAATCTCTGTTGTCGGTTGCGCTGCGCTCCGCAATCGGCTGCGGTAACGGGCCGGCGGTTCCCTGTTCGTTCATTTCAAAAACAATTACGGACGCCGGATCTCTGTTTTCTATTTTACATCATTTTAATCAAAAATCCTACTATAAAATGTATAAAATATTAACTTTAACACCGAAAAATTCCTGTTTTTTCTTTCTTTATCTTGTTATCTTTTTGTCAATCCGGTCTCATCCGTAAATTGCCCGCATGATTTTAGCCATCAGCCGCCCTGCAGGCGCCGAGAGCACCAGTATTACAGCAAGAGATACCATGCCGCACCCGAGCAGTGCGCGGTTCACAAGTCCCCGTGCTGAGCAGAGTCCGAGGCAGAATCCCTTCTTCCAGGGCCAGAACAGCTTTTCCGGTTTCCGGTTGAAAAAATCGAGCACCAGATGGGACAGAAAGCCCACGGCAAAATAAGCGGACGCATCCGGGTAGATGATGTCCACGCACGCCGTCAGCAATGCCAGCGCCGCAAATGAATGCATGAAGGAGCGGTGCGGCTGCTGTTTCCCATAGGCGCAGATCAGCAAAAATGCTGCCGTTCCGGCGAGGAGACGCAGCACGCTGCTGTCGCTTGTGAGGCGGCGGTAAATTCCAAGATTCAGTTTATACTCCGCAAGAATTGTGAGCACCGCAGCTGCAACTGTTGCCGTAATGATCTTATCGGCATCGCGGTGCGCCTGTGAAGTGCCGACATCAATGTCACTGATCAAACCGCCGATCGCGGCAGCCCCGGCACCGGCCACCAGCGCGGGAAGCGTCTGCGGCTGTAAAACAGCAAGTGCCGCTGCTGTTCCAATAAAAAAATGTGTTCTTCCAAGCATTTGTCTGTTTTTTCCTTTCGTAAAATTTCCTTTATCATAGCACATTCCCGCCTTTTTATGCAACCATTTGTTCGATTCTTTTACGACCGTATGATCTTATCAGAATCAAAAAAGAACCTCCTGCGACCGTTCATCACCGCAGGAGGTTCTCCTCTGTTTCTGCCTTTATTCCATACTATTTCCAGGTTATCTTATTTCACGTTTTTCCCTTCATCATATGAATTTTCATTTGATCTCTATTACTCATTTGAGTTATACTCTTATGCTTCATACACCAATTCGCCAGCAAGATACGTCCGGCACACCGGAATATCTTTGATGGTGCTCTCATCCACCTCAAACGGATTCTGACCCAGTACGACGAAGTCTGCCATCATGCCTTCTGCGATCTGGCCTTTCACGTTCTCCTCGAAACTTGCCTCGGCGCTGCGGATCGTGTAACTGTCGAGTGCTTCCTGTACGGTGAATTTCTGATCCGGCAGGTACGGGCCGACGTGGTCACGCAGCGTTGTTCTTGTGACAGCGCACTGCATGCAGGCGAGGGCATCCGGCAGCTCTACCGGACAGTCGGTTCCGTTGCTGACGGAGACGCCGTTGTTCATCAGCGTCTTCCAGCTGTAGCTTGTGCTCGCAAGCTCTTTGCCGACGCGCTCCTCTACGATATGGTTATCGTAATCGAGGAAGATGCTCTGTGCGTAAACGTGAAGATGCATTTTCGCGATTTTTTCAAGCTGATCGGCTCTTGTGATCTGGCAGTGCACGATGCCGTGGCGGTGATCTTCTCTCGGGTTTTCAGCAAGGGCTTTTTCATAGGCACTTAACACGCGGTCGAGGCACGCATCACCGATCGTGTGAACTGCAGCCTGCATGCCGTGTGCATTGGCGTAGCCGATCATCTCATCCATGGTTTCCTGGGTGAATACCGGGATTCCGCAGGTGGACGGGTCGTCTGCGTATGGGCGGCTGAGGAATGCTGTTCTCGCACCGAGTGCGCCGTCGCCGAGCATTTTCAGCGGTCCGATTTTAAAGCGGTCTGTGCCGATGCCGGTCACATTTCCAGCCTCAACGAAACCTTTTAAGGATTCCAGATCGGTAAAGTTGCTCTGCTCGTAAACGCGGACGGTCAGTTCGCCGGACTCCTCGAGTTCTTTGTATGCCTCATTGACGGTCTGCCACGGAACGGCGCGGTAAACGCAGTAATCATCACTCTGGCTGCTGGTGACGCCGTAGCTGTTCAGGGCTTTGCAGGCGCTGCGGATCATATCTTTGATTTCCTCTTTGCTCGGCACCGGAATGCTGTCGTAAACCGGTTCCATTGCATTGTCGAAGAATCTTCCGTCCGGCTCACCGTTTTCCATACCGATCTCTCCGCCCTCCGGCTGCGGGGTATCTGCGGTGACGCCGAGGAGTTCCAGCGCTTTGCTGTTGACTACGAGGCAGTGGCCGCACGCTCTCGTCGCGCAGATCGGAACTTCGGTTGATACGCGGTCAAGATCGTAGCGGTTCGGCATGCGGTCCACGTCCGTGAAGTAATCCTGATTCCAGCCGCGGCCCATCAGCCATGCGCCGTCTTTTCGCGGATGCTCTTTCTGGAAGGTGTCGAGGCAGGCGAGCATATCTTCCAGGCTTTCGGTATGTGCGGCAAGCTGCGCTTTCAGCAGGGAGCCTCCGTAATTTAAAAGGTGCATATGGCTGTCGTTAAAACCGCTGCAGACGAATTTTCCGCCGAGGTCTACAACTTTGTCGCCGGCTGCTGCAAGGGCATCTGCCTCTGCGCTGCTTCCGGCGAAAACAAATTTGCCGTCTTCTACTGCAAACGCTTCGACAAGCGGCAGTTTTCCGGTGTAGACAGCTCCGTTTTTGTAAATTGTTTTCATATCATTATCCTCCTACTGTCATCTAAATTTGATTCTATTCTTTTCTGCCCATTTGCGCAATATACAAATTCAGACACGCCATTCTCATGCGTGTCCGGATTCGCTTTTGAATATCTTTTATTTTGTTTTCTCTTCGTAGAACAGGCAGGCGTTCTTGTCTACCTTGCCCTTGCCGAAGTTTCTTGCCTTATAGTCTTTCAGCAGTTTGAAATACTGGTTCGAGAGAATCAGGATCACTGCTACGTTGACGAAAGTCGGGATCGCAGATGTGATATCAACGACAGTCCAGATAAAGCCCTGGTTGTTGGTCTTTACCAGATAGATCGTCCACAGTACGCCCGGCAGAGCGCGGACTGCGTAGAATACTTTCATGACGATATCTTTCATCTTGCCTTCTTTTTTATACAGATGCTCCAGAATTGCCAGATAGTAGGTGAACCATCCGCCGGAAGTCGTTACAGTGAAGATGACCATGATGACTGCCAGAAGGATGCTTCCAAATTTGCCAAATCCGCTTGCAAATGCACTTAAAGCAAGTGTTCCGCCGTTCGTTCCGTCGGTCCAGTTTCCGCTTAAGATAACGGAAAGTGCGGTGATCGTACAGATAACCATGGTATCAAAGAATACCTCGAAAGATCCCCACAGACCCTGCTCTACCGGATGCGGTGTTTTTGCGGAAGCATGGATCATTGGAGAAGTACCCCATCCAGCCTCATTGGAGTATACAGAACGCGCCATACCCACACGGATAATCTCGCTGACTGCGCAGCCGGCAAAACCGCCGATCGCTGCTGTTCCGGTAAATGCGTTTGTTACGATGGCTGTAAATACGCCAGGAACGCGGTTGATGTTGATGATGATCATGCCAAGTCCCATCAAGATATAAAGAACGCTCATAAATGGAACGAGCTTGCTGAACAGGCTTGCGATTTTCTTCGTACCGCCGCTTGTAACGACATAGGTCAGAATGCAGAGCAGAACGCCCATCACGATAACGCCTTCTACTTTGAAGCTTCCAAGATTGATATTCTCAATACCGAACGCACCGGCTACGACCTGAGATGCGGTCAGGTTGGAAGAGGTTACGAAGAAGGTGGAGAAAATACCGATGCCGAAGATGAGCGCCGGGATCAGCCACAGCTTGCCCCAGTGGCGCTCCTCGCCAAGTCCGCACTCCATGTAGTAGGTCGGACCGCCGTAGTACTCACCTTTTTCGTTGGTGTGACGGTAGTAGCAGCCGAGGGTAACCTCAACCTGTTTCAGGATCATGCCGAGCAGGGAAGAAAGCCACATCCACATGATGGCTCCCGGGCCGCCTGCTGCGACTGCGGTTGCAACACCGGCGATGTTTCCGAATCCTACGGTACCGCCGATGGCAGTTGAAATTGCTTCAAATGAGGAAAGCATACCCTTTCCTTCGCTTGCTTCTTTTTCTTTCTGGAACAGTTTTCCGCCGGTTCTCTTCATAATCCAGCCAAAGTGACGGAACTGGAAAAATCCAGAACGAACGGTAAAGTACAGACCGGTCAGAATCATCAGCGCGATCAGCGGCACGCCCCAAAGGACACCGTCCAGCCAGTTAAGAAATGCTATCATGTCAAAATCCTCCCTTTTTTCTTTTCCGGCAACAGTTTTCTTCAGACGTATCCTGTAACACCCGTTTCGTCTTTCGTTCTCCAACCAAACAGATTTCCACCCTCGGAACCTTTTGTCACGGTTCCAACTGCAGTACAATAAAAAGAGCAGCGGTCTTCACCACTGCTCCATAAATCTACGTTCATGAAGCAATAGCTCCTCCACCAGTACGGTGAGAGTGCACAGCCTGTTCGACTGTACCCCAACGCAGACAGTTTTTCGGGAACTGCCCCGTTTCGGCGAATGCTCCTTTCCCTGCCCGTCCCAGACCCCGTTGTCTCAGGACAGCTACTCTTAGCCTTCGCGCCTCTATTGCCGAATATGTATATTGACAGGTATTATCATATGTTTCTTTTCGCCACTTGTCAATCGTTTTTGCGACATTATTTTACAAAAATTTTATATTTTCGAAATTTGTCCCGATTTATTTGACTTTCTTGTCTCCCTCTGACGGCTTCAGCTGGTTGAACTCCCACAGACGCTCCTGTCTGCTGTAGGATCTAAATAAGTATCCCTTCCAGATGATCCATCTCATGCTGGCAGATCTGGGCTGGCCAGCCGGTGAATTTTTGGCGTTGTTTTTTCCAGTTCCAGTCGTAGTATTCGATTTCGATGTTCTGGTACCGCTTTGTTTTCCGCACGCCTGGCAGGGAGAGGCAACCTTCTTCTGTTTCGTAGGGGCCGCTTTTGCGGACGATCACCGGGTTGAACATGATGATGTCGCGGAATCCGGCGTTTACGATGATGATGCGTTTTTTCACGCCGATCATATTTGCCGCCATGCCGACGCATGCCTCGCGGTTTGCTGCCAGTGTGTCCTGCAGATCTCTTCCCACCTGCAGATCTTCCTCTGTCGCCGGGATGGATTTCTGTCCGAGGAAGAGAACGTCTCTCATAATTGGTTTTACCATTTGTGTTTCCTTTCTCTTTCGGCGCTAAAGCCCGAATTTTTTAATTTTCAATCTGAATCCGCATATCGCACGATATGCATCCGATCACGGTTTTTCCGCCTTCCTGCTCCAGTCGTTCTACTTTTCCGCCGCAGAACGGACAGATCCAGTCAATCTGTTTTCCGGTTTTGACGGCCTGCATCATGTTGACGAATTTTGTCGTATCTACATTTTTTGAATTGCAGTTCTGCGTCCAATCACCGGAGAGCGCTTTTCGCAGTTCGCCGTTTTCATTCAGAATAACGGTATCTCCCTCCTCGATGTTCCGGTCATACAGCATCTGATCCTCCTGGCGGATGCGCGATTCGTTACCGTTTTCATCCTGTAACACAACAACTGCCATGACAGGCTCATCGGCGCTGCGTTCCTCGCAGCCGAAATCAACGTCTTCGTCGATCCGCACTACCTGATATTTCATTTAAAAATCCCCCTTACTCTGCTATCGTAAAAATCACAACCCGCTCCCGGCTGTCCCCGCCCGTGAAGAGATCCATGCAGTCGATCTCATCGAGAAATTCCAGTTCCGGCACCGTCATCAGATACGAGATATAAGCATCCGACGGGTAATAGAAAAACAGCTGGATCTCCCGCGGATTTTCGTAGTACGATTCCAGCAGTCTTGCCATCGCTTTTCTTAAGATTTCAAGCGAAAACGGGTTAAAAAAATACACCCGATCCACTTCCACAGGAACGGGAAAATTTTCGGCGCTCTCCAGCACAAACTCCGTCCGCGCACCAGAGGCCGCCGCCTTTTTGTTTTCCATTGCCTTCGCATAAATCCGGTCATCATACTCCACACCGATGGACTGGCACCGGGTCTGCGCCGATAAGAAGAAATCTACGCGGCCCTTTCCGCATCCGTAATCGAGCAGCGTATTTCCCTTTCGGATCATCCCCGTGTTTGCCATCCGCTCCAGCACGCAGTACGGGGTCGGCTCATACGGATACCGGTACAGATCCGACCGGCTGTCATCCCGCCCCATTGTGTGGATCTGCAGCAGCTTGTCCCAGCGGTTTTCGTTTTTATCCTCTCTCATCGCCCGTCTCCCGATACTGTTCGAATAATTCCAGATACTCCTGTTCCACCGCAGCAAACGACCGCACCGTGTAGTCCAGCGTGATGTGAAGTTTCGGCGCATCTCCCGCCTGCGGTTCCTCCAGCAGATTTGTCAGATCGTACCACAGCAGATCATTGTCGATCTGTTTCATCATCCGCTGCTCCTCCGCCGTCAGATCACTGCCAAGATATTTCTCATAAATCACCGAAAGCAGATGGTCCTCGATCTCGCGGTACCGCGGCATTTCCTGTTTTAATGGCCGCGGCACGTCCGACATGTAACACTCGCTCGCGTCATGCAGAAGGCACGCCAGCACCAGCCGCCGGGAATAGCCGCGCGCGGCCGCCTCTTTCGCACAGCAGATGCAGTGCTCTCCCACTGACCAGAACGTCGTCACATGGCCGTTTCCGCGGCAGATCATCGGCAGCGCATGCGCAAAATCCTCCACACAGAGCAGCCCCGGATCAGGATGTACGGGATCGAAGTGTTTTCTTGTATACGTCGTTATCGTACTCATTCTTTCACCTCGCTGTACGGCTTTACTGCCGGCTGTCCCGCGTGCGGCTCGCCGATGATTTTTTCCATCCAGACCATATCGTACCAGCGGTCGAATTTGTAGCCGCAGTTGTGGAAGGTTCCCACGAGTTCGAATCCGAGATGCGCATGGAACTCGGCGCTGTTTTTCGTCAGATATTCATCCTCGACCTGCGGATAGCCGATGCAGGCGTAGAGGTTCAGAATGCCCATTTTTTTCAGGCGGTCCGCCAGCTCTTCATACAGTCTCCGGCCAAGGCCTCCTTTTCTTGCATTGGGATCGAGATAAATGGTCAGCTCGCTCGACCAGTCGTATGCGGCGCGGCCGACAAAGGCATGTGCGTATGCATAACCTTCGATTTTTCCATCCTGCTCGATGACGAGGTATGGATATTTTTTCATGATATCACGCATGCGGTTCTCAAATTCTTCCAGAGACGGCACGTCCCACTCGAAAGAAATGACGGTGTATTCTACATAGTAAGCATAAATCTCCAGAATGCGTGCGGCATCCTCTATTTTTGCATCTCTGACAGTAATTGTACTCATAATAAACTCCTCCTCTGACCGTCCTGTTTGCGTTTTCTGAACTTTATCTTATCACTCCGCTGAAAAATGGACAACATGATTTCCAGATTTCCTTTTTTGCATTATTTTCGGGGATTGCTATAAATTTTTCTGTGCTCTTTGCTTTCTTTCCTGTATAATAAAAGAAACAAGACGGATCACTATTTTTCTTCTTAATGAAAGAAAGGAACGTGCCTATGAAAATTTTAAATCTCGAAAACGAAAACCGGAAATTCACCAAATCCATCGAAAATTTCCACGTCATGGAATATCTCCAGGATTCCAGCGTCTCGCCGATGACTGCCATGGAGGAGTATTACATGAGCAAAATGAATGTGCGCCGCCGCCAGGTTGTCATTGAACTGGACAAGGAGCACTCCGCGATTATCCAGTCCGGTGCGATGCAGTGGATGGGCGGCCATGTACAGGCAACCGCCGGAATCAAAGGGATCGGCGACCTGTTCGGAAAGGCCATCAAAGGCGCCATGACAAAGGAATCTGCCGTAAAACCGGAATACGTCGGCGACGGATATCTCGTGCTTGAACCGACCTACAAATACATCATTCTTATGGATGTCGAGAAATGGGGCTCCTCCGGAATGACGATTGAGGACGGCATGTTCCTCGCCTGCGACGGCAGAGTCAAAAACAAACTGACCGCCCGCAAGAGTATTTCCTCCGCTGTCCTCGGCGGTGAAGGCTTCTTCAATCTGAGCCTCGTCGGCAGAGGCGCCGTTGCCCTCGAAAGCAACGTACCTGAGGACGAGCTGATCGAAGTCGAACTCGAAAACGACGAACTGAAAATCGATGGAAACCTCGCCGTCTGCTGGTCCTCCAACCTTGATTTCACCGTAGAGCGCTCCACCAAAACCCTCGTCGGCTCCGCCGTCAGCGGCGAAGGCCTCGTCAACGTCTACCGCGGAACCGGCCGCGTCCTCATGAGCCCGGTCGCCCCGACAGACTCCCTGCTGACTGCAACCAACACGACCCAGGCGAACCCCTCTGTGAAGAACAACCTTCCGCCGGAAAATTAAATTCGAATCCTCTCCGCCCCTATTCCTAATACGCATAGAAAAAAGTCAAATTAAACCTCGTTTTTGATTGACACTTTCTTCAAAGCATGTTAGCGTAAAATACGCACTTATCTTTACATTCTTAAGAAAAACCATACGATAAAATACATGTTCTGGAGAAAATGATGAATAGAATAAACTGGACTGAACTGAAACCGCAGATTCAGCAGGTCGGGCGATTAAGTCTGCCTGCGATTCTTACACAGATTACTACGATTGCGATGCAATACATTGATTCCGCGATGGTCGGCGCGCTTGGGGCGAATGCTTCGGCGGCGATCGGGCTGGTTTCGTCGACGACGTGGCTCCTCAGCGGTACGATTTATGCGGTTTCAGCCGGTTTTTCTGTTCAGGTAGCGCATCAGATCGGGGGAAATCATGACAAGAAGGCGAGGGATGTTGTGCGGCATGGCATCGCATCCGCGCTTGTTGTGTCGGCTGTTTTGTGCCTGATCGGGCTTCTGATCAGTCACCCGCTGCCGGGGTGGCTCGGCGGTGCGCAGGAGATCCGGCGGAATGCCACGCTCTATTTTATGATGTTTGCCGTCATGCTTCCGTTCTCCCAGCTCAACTCGCTGATGTCGTCCTTCCTGCAATGCAGCGGTGATATGGTGACGCCCAGCATTTTAAATGCCGTCATGTGCGTACTCGATATCATTTTCAATGCTCTTTTGATTCCGGTTTTCGGTGTCATGGGTGCCGGTATGGGAACGATGCTGGCCTGTGCCGTCATCAGCCTCACGGGGGCATGGTTCTGCTGTGTCCGCAATCCGCGGCTGCGTCTCCGCCGGAATGAAAAAACGGTTTTCGATGTGAAAATTCTGAAAACTGCATTCAAAATCGGTGTGCCGGTTGCTGTGCAGGAAATCGCAATGAACAGTGCCATGGTTGCTGCCACCATGCTGATTGCCCCGCTCGGCTCCATTGCGATTGCGGCCAATTCGTTCGCCGTCACCGCAGAAGGCCTCTGCTACATGCCAAGCTACGGCATCGGTTCCGCCGCGACAACGCTCGTCGGCAGAAGCTACGGCGCCGGAAATTACAAGCTGGCGAAACGCTACGGCAATATCTGCATTGCCATGGGTGCAGTCCTGATGGCCATCACTGGAGGTCTGATGATGATCTTCTGTCCGTTCGTCTTTAGCATTCTGACTCCTGACCCGCAGGTTCGCTCGTTTGCCGCCGAGGTACTCCGCATCGAACTGCTCGCCGAGCCGTTTTTCGGCGCTTCCATCGTTGCCGCCGGAGCCCTCCGTGGAACAGGCGATACGTTTGTGCCAAGCCTTCTGAACCTTGGCAGCATCTGGGTCATCCGCCTCGGTCTCGCGGTGCTTCTCATCACCCCGCTCGGCCTGCGCGGCATGTGGATCGCCATGGCTATCGAGCTCTGCATCCGCGGACTGCTGCTGCTTTACCGCCAGCATACATCGAAATATTATAAAATATCATAAACGCCATACAAAAAAGAGGTGATCTGCCGGCACAGAGCAGATCATCTCTTTTTTTTGCATCCTGCTTATTTTTTGTTTTTCATTCCAAAGTTTTTCTGTTCATCCTCGCGGAACAGACGGTTTTTATCCTTATAAGACTGAAACGCATGTTTTGTCGCCTTCCACATGGTCCGGAACGAGAGCCCCTGTTCTTTATCATATTTCGATGGCAGTAAAAGATAGCAGAGAAGGGAAATCAGTACGCCGATGCCGGTATCCAGAATCCGGGCAAGCGTATAGAAAACAACTCGTTCCTCACCAACTGTGTAAAGTACCACAAAGTAGACCACGATTCCCGGCTGGATCGCAGAGTCCGCCTGCAGTGCCAGATTGCACCACAATACCAGGCAGAGCCCCGCCGCCAGACACAGAAAAGCCGGAATTCCAAACGGCTGTTTCTGATACAGCATGTAGAATGGAATGACCACCGCTGTCCGCCACATGCGTTCCGTCAGACGGGGTGATTTGAAATCCTTCAGCGGCGTGAGCTGCCACTTATTTTTCACCTCCGCCCGGTCCAGCATTTCCTGTGGTCCCATAGGCTGCTCCTGTCAAAAACTCTTATTATTTGATAAAGTACAGTTTACAAGGGACTACACAGGGTAGGTATCTGACGGGAGGTGTTCCGCCCGTCAGATTTTCCATGTGATATTCAAGCTGTCGCTTGTGGCGGCTATGGTGGTAATCATCAAATCCACCACCCGCCGCTTGTCGTCAAAGGATACATTCTCCCAAGTGTCGAGATAGCCGGAAATCTGGCTGACCTGTTCCGGGCTGATGGCTTCCACCGTCAGTTCCGCTATCCTCGCCAGAAGTTCCTGCTTGCGCCCGTCCAGTTCTGCTATCTTCACATTCACATAGGAGAGCAGGACATTGTTTGCGCCCGTTAGACTGTCCACCAGCTTTTCAATCTCGCCGTCCACATGAGCAAGCTCCACTTGCAGGGCGGCGATTTTCGGGTTTGCCTTTGCCGCTTTCTTTCTGCCTGTCAATGTCTTGTAGCTTGCCAGCTTCTTTACCATCTGCTGATAAACAACCGCTTCCAGTTCCGAAGTGATGATTTTCCCACACCCGGCACAGCTCTTGTTATCCAGCCGTTTTGTGCAGCGGAGATATTGTTTCCCCACAGGATTGTTAATGCTCATAAGGGCATACCCACAATTCCCGCACTTGATTTTTCCCGCCAGCCATGTGTGGGTGGCTTTTCGGGCAGACTGGATTTTCATGTTGTTCATCAACTTCTTACGGCAGGTCAGCCAGATGTCGGAGGGGACGATACCCTCATGGGGAGCCAGCACCAGCATCTGGTCTTTCAAGTCGTTCTTTTTGCTGGGCTTCACATCCCGCCCTTGATACAGATAGCAGCCGTTCATACCCGTAAAATCGGCGGCGTCATTGACCAGGACTGCCCCTTGACTTTTGAAAAACTCGTACACATCAAGGTCTGCCTGCACATAGACAGGATTGCGTAACATCTGCGCCAGCGTAGGGCGTATCAGCTCTTTGCCATGGAACAAAATCCCCTGTTCGGCAAAGTACCGGGTAATGTCCCCGTAGGAGGTAGTGGGCTGGGCGTACATCTCAAACATCAGCCGGATATTTGCCGCTTCATCTGGATTTACCACCAGCTTTTTTGTGTTGATACCGTCCATCTTAATCGGCTCTGTATGGAAGCCGTAAGGGGCTTTCCCACCCATCTTGAAACCACGCTGGCTGCGGGAATAGTAAGCGTCCGTTACCCGCTTCTGTATGGTTTCCCGTTCAAGCTGGGCGAACACAATACAGATATTTAACATCGCCCGCCCCATCGGGGTGGAAGTATCAAACTTTTCCGTAGAGGACACAAACTCTACATTGTACTGTTGGAACAGCTCCATCATGTTGGCAAAGTCCAGAATGGAACGGCTGATACGGTCGAGTTTGTAAACCACGACCTTTGCAATCAAGCCACGTTTGATGTCCCGCACCAGTTCTTGAAACTTCGGACGGTCTGTGTTCTTGCCGCTGTACCCTTTGTCTGTGTATTCCTTGCAGTTACCGCCTTTCAACTCATATTTGCAAAATTCAATCTGGCTTTCAATGGAAATACTGTCCTTTTTGTCCACCGATTGTCTTGCATAGATTGCGTCTATTCGATTATTCATATTGTCGCTCCTTTTCTTAAAAAAGAAACGGAGCTGCTGACACCTTTATTATACCGTCAGCAGCCCCGCAAATCAACGATGGCTTCGGAAAATCTTATGCTCCGGCTTCCTCACTCTGCCGTTTGTCGGCATATTTGCGGAACACCTCATAAAGCTGCTGTTCCAGCTCCCGGCGTTTTGCCGCTTCCTGCTCCGGCGTGAACACCGGGGAGAGATTTTCCAGCGTGATTTCCTTTCCCTGAAAAGTCACGACTTCGGTTTCTTTCTTGTATCTGATATGCTCCATAGTACCTCCGTATTTAATTTTCAAAGTGCAGTGCCGCCATGCTGCGGCGTGAAATGTTTTCTGCCATCAATCACCGTTCCCTTGTGTGCCGCTGCTGCCGTTTCAGTTCCACCAGTATATCCGGCGGGATGCGGTCTACCAGCTGCTGAATGTCGTGCAGCTCGCTTTCCAGCTTTGCCCGTTCCATCGTATCTTTCATCTTGCCTTTTTCGCTGGCTTTGGCTCTGGCTTCCAACTGTTCATTTTCCGCCAAAAGGTCGTTTATCGTGACCTTGTATTTTTTGAGCTGCCCAGAGAAGTTCTCCATCTGCGGAAACCACTTTTTCAGCAGGGAGAGGGCTTCCTCTTTCTTCTTTCCGGCATTGAATGGGGTAATACCGTCCAGCGTAGCTTCAATGGCTCTTGCCTGTTTGGAGAGATTGACCGCCTGCTTGAACAGACGGG
>OLGM01000136.1_pt1 | contig 53776 bp, 44 predicted proteins | sample 1606001 | NCBI WGS metagenome assembly OLGM01 (sample SAMN03283294) | human gut metagenome | biome: human-associated habitat; material: feces | host: Homo sapiens | place: Peru | collected 2012
TCTCCATCCATCTGCCTCATTTATCATGCATGATTCCGTGTAGTTATTGGGCTTCGATTTGGAGTGCAACCTTACCCTCATGCATAACCTCATATGAGATTTCTGTCCGTCAGACCAGAGATTTGCCCATGAGTTAGTATGTTCCTCACATCCAGCTTCCTTCAGATTCCATCTCACGATGGACACCCTTGCTTTCGGCTATATCCTTCCCACTACCGGGTGGATTCGAGACTTTAACCCGTTAGAAACGTGCGCCGCTAGGCGCACACTATGAGAAGCCCCAGAGACACTTATTTTTTGTGTGCTCTGGGGCTTCAATAGTTTCCCAATATTCTACTTCTGATATCTTTCTATTCTGCATTCATGCTCCTTCGTAGCCTTATCATAGTTAACCGCTACGAGCAGCAAATTTCCCTGATATTCTTCCAGACTTCGGCAGTATTCTTTTTTCTTGATCTGCTGAATCGCACCTTCTGCTGACTTATCCCATTTCAGTTCTACAACTAATGCTGGTTTATCTGCGAATTTTTTTCTCGGTACAAAGACCAGATCGGCGAATCCTTTTCCACCCGGCAGTTCCCGGTATACCTGATAGAAATTTCTTGCGGCGTAAAGTGCAAGAGAGACGGTATAACTCAATGCGTTTTCATCATTATACTGAAGCATTGACGTCTCAAAATGTGCTTCTTTGATTCCTTCTGCTACCTGTTCCGGACGCATCTGCCAGATTGCCTGCAGGGTGTCTGCTGAATTTTTAAGTGCTTTTGAAATCTCACCCCAGTCTGAAACCGAAACCGCATTGATATATTCTGCCCGTACTTCTGCATTCGGAATGAAAACACATTTATTTTTTTCGTCGTATCCAAGATAGCCAAGATGAATCAGCAATGTAAATACATCATCTTCCGTCCGAAATGTCGTCATATCATTTGTGAAACTGCCTGTGTTGACTGGTACGGTTTCTCCGGCGATCATGCTCAGTACGTCGTCTTTCAGGCCATCGAAGTTGAGATCGATATAGACCTGCAATGCTTCAAATGTTTCTGTCTGATTCCAGTAATTTTCGATTTTACGGAAGCGCATGCAGTTTACGACAGATCGCGGGCTGTAAACAGACGGCACTTGTTCGAAAGAATATCCGTCGTACCAGTTTTTGACTTCTTCCAGATCCATCTGATACTTTTCGCAAAGCTGTTTTACTTCTTCTTCCGTAAATCCTACATATTCTGCCAGCGGCCCCGGGCTGATCATGGAAAATTCGTCGAACATGTTTAAAGCAGAATGCGTTCCATATTTTTTAATCGGCAGGATTCCGGTCATGTATGCCAGATGAATGTAGCTCTTGTCCTTCATCAGATTCCGCAGAAAATCCAGATATTTTTCCTGCGCTTCCCGATCGGTTTTAAATTCCCGGAACACGCAGTCCCATTCGTCGATAATGATTACATACGGTATTTTCGTCTGCTGATACACATCCTGCATTGTCCGTGCCAGGTTGGTCTCGTCAAAATATCGAAAATCCGGATACTCGCCCAGCAGCTCCCACAGAACGCTTTTCTGCAGCAATGCGATCATCTCCGCAACATTCCCGCTCTGGCTCAGGAAATCCTGCATATTCAGAAATATCGTGTTATATTGATTGGCGTACTTCTGAAAATCCGGACTTTCGGAAATTTCAAACCCCGAAAACAGTTCCTCCGCTCTGCTCTCACGACTGTAATAGGCAGCCAGCATATTGGCAGCCATTGATTTTCCAAAACGACGCGGTCTGCTGATGCATAGGTATCCCTGCATTGTATTCAGAACGCTGTTCGTGTAATTCAGCAACCCTGTTTTATCAACATAAATTTCAGACTGAATCATCTTTCGAAACGCTTCCCCATCCGGATTAAAATAGGTTCCCAATCTGCTGCTCCTCCTTCTCCTATTTAATAGTTATAGTATATTCTTCCACAGAAACTTTATCAACAAAAAGATCGAAACAACGACATTCTGTTTTTGACATTGTTTCGATCTTTTTCTTTTATAATTCCTGCTTATCTTCTTTCTTTTTCCTGTATACCGCCGCGAGTCCAATGCCTGATGCGATTACACCGAAGATCCATTTTCCCGGGGAGGTCTGGTCGCCGGTGGATGGGTTGTCTTTTCCGGTCTGGCTGTCTGGGATTTTGGTCGGAGACAGGGTTGGTGAGAGGGATGGGACTTTCGTTGGTGATGGGGTCAGGCTTGGAGTTTTGGTCGGCGTCTCCGTTGGAGTATTGGTTGGTTCCCTGGTCGGCTCTTTGGTTGGGGTCGGCGTTGGGGTATTGGTTGGCTCCTCGGTTGGCGTCGGGGTTGGGGATGGGGTTGGGGTGTCGGCGGTGTCTTTTTCGGCCAGGATGTAGTACGGGCTGCCGTCGGTTTGGAAGGTGAAGGTTTTTTCTGTGCTTTGCAGTGTCAGTTCTTCTGCCGTTCCGTCGGTGTCCAGTGAGAAGGCGGCCGGGTGGGTGAAGGAATCCGGTAAGGTGATTTCCGGGGTTTCTTCTGTTTCCGGCATGTCGTCCAGGGCAAAGACTGCGATGGTTTCGTATGCCTCCGGCAGAGTGATCTGGACGGGGATTTTGTCTGCGGGGATGCGGGTTCCGTTTCCGTCTTCGAAATAGATCTCAAACGGGAGAAGGCGGGTTCCGCGGCCGCTTAAGCAGGCGGTGAACCATTCCCATGCGTCTTCATCCTGCACGGGGATGAGGTAGACGATGAGGGTCAGGTTTTCCTGCGTGACGTCCTGTACCAAAATGCGGATGCCGTTCGGGAGCTGGATTTCGCCTGCGCCGTCTTTTATGGACACGGAGAAATAATCGTTTTCGCCGGGCTCGTAGGTGGCGTAAAGTTCGAAAGATGTTTTCTCTTTTTCTTTGTTCAGGCTGTCCGTCCCGCCGTAGCAGATCATGCACGAGGAGGCAAGAATGGTGCAAACCGTGAAAACTGTAAACAGTTTTTTCATTTACGCCCCCTCCTTTCTGATCTGGGTATTCAAAGTTACCGCTCCGGCGGAATAATACGTTTCCGGCTCGTATGCCATGATTTTCAGTTTGATGGCGGTTCCGTCCGGAATGTCCGCGTCGATGGAAACGGATTTCACGTATTCGCCAGGTTTTATCAGACCGGTTTCGCCGAGGATATTGCTGTTTTCATCCAGAACCCGGAGTTTCAGCCAGATTTCCTGTTCGGAGGAATTGGTGAAATATACATCGGCTGCGCCGCCGGATGCGATGACGTTTCCGCACACGGAACATTTGAACGCCATGCCGTCCTGATAGATTTCCGTCCACCCGAGCTCCTCCGGGACCGCGGGGGGTCCGCTTTCGGCGGAGGAGTCAAACGGGGGCGGGGTGAAGGATGAGGACTGCTTCTGCGGACCGCCGAAAACCAACACCAGCACCATACTGACCAGGGCAAGGGTACACAGGATGCCTGCCAGGAATAGGGTCTGGGTTTTCTTCATAGAGTGCCTCTTCGTCGCTTTGTTCGGGTAATTATAAAGTTTTAACAGTTAGAGTTGGATTATTTTCATCTCTTAAATCAAACGTAAGACGAATTGTCTTACTTGCTTTAAGTGGCAAACTAAATCCATAATTTCCATAACTATCACTGGCAATCTTTTTCAGTGCATACACTCCATCTTTTGTGATAGTCCCATCTTTAATACCATAACGTTCGCTTCTGTCATCTTTATTATAAATATAAAACAATGAACTAGAATAAGTTGATCCACTATCATATGTTTTTTGAACCGTATACACTTTATCTACCATTGTGGTCTGTAAAATTCCCCATGATATTCCGCCATTTCCATCCCACTTATAATTCGAACTCTCTCCAATAAAATCAGAAATCGTCACATTTACATTTCCGACAGTAGTCAGTTCTGTTGCCGTTTCCGTAAGCGCACCACTTAAAGAAAGATATGCTGCATCATTTGGGCTATCCTCTCGCGCTGTACCCTCTGCGGATTTCAGTCCAATCTGTGCTTTATCAAAGCTTCCTGAAACACCACTGTTGTTTCCTGCTACATAGGTCAGTTTTGCTGTAATCTCGGTATTGGAGTTATTGACCACTTTAATTTTGTTTGCATCCTTTTCACAGTCCCAGTACGGTTTTCCCGTGGATATTTCATACTTCAAAGTATTTGGATTCCAAGTTTCCGTTGCAGCTGGATGATACGTATATTCCAGACTTCCCCATTCCACATCAACACTGTAAACAGTATCCGTTGTCATTGTTCCTGTTTCATATGTCACCTTAATATCTTGAGAACCATTTGTAACTCCATTAATTTCTGTTGCATACGCCGGTGTACTCATTGAAAGAGCCATTGTAATTGTAAGTGCTGCTGCAGCTAATTTTTTCATGTTTATTCCCTCCCTTCAGATTATGGCTGTACAGTATCAAAAATCGTAACGACTACATTACCAATAACCTGCTTGTCTGCCTTTTTATTAGTCAGCTCTCCTTCCAGAGAAATCGTCGTCGATGCTTTAATCGCTGTTCCCGGTGTTGCTGTGTCTGCTCCTATTGATGCATCCCCAAGATTTAAAGATTCCGCCGCCGGTTTTGCTGTAATCCCAGCACTATCGGTACCCATTTTTACCTTTATAGAAGCTGTTACCGCAGCGTTGGAGGAATTGGTAATAGTAACTTTATTGGCATCTGGCTTATTCGTCCATTGACCCGCATTTATTGTATCCGCATATTCATGTGTTTTCGGATCCCATGTTCTGTGCGTATCCCCATCTTTATAGGTAAACTCCATAGAACCCCACTGCACATCTACTTTATATACTTTTGCAGGCTCTGCCATTTTTTCATATTTTCCCTTTACCTCATGAATTGCGGTATCTCCATTTGACTCCAGCGTATTCGCTGCCATCGCCGCCGTTCCGCTGCCCAATACAAGTGCTGCTGCCATGCATAAACTCAGTACTTTTTTCTTCATCTTTCTTCATCCTTTCTTTTTGATGTTTTTATTTACATTTTCTCTTTCAGAAAAATGTTCACTTTATTCCACAACGGTAATCGCAACTCCCTCAATTGTGCTGTTTAGCACCGATTTTTCTCCGGTGTCCGGGTCGTAGTAGAGGACGTTGAATTTTCCGGTGTAGGTTCCCTCGGATAATGATGCCGCGCCTTCGATCAGATCAAGTGTCTCGACTTTATACCCCGGTGACAGAGTTCCTGACTGGGCGATTACCGTCTCGGTTCCGTCGCTGCCTGTGATCACAAGCTGCAGCACAATGTCATTCACCGATTTCGAAGGATTCTGGAACATCAGCGATGCCGTCTGGCTGGAAAGAGAGATCTGTACCTCCTTCTGATAGACCATGCTGACCGCGCCTCCGCCGCTCGTTGTCTCCATTTTTTCGTTATCCGAATCGCCCGGGATGGGCTCGGCGTGTGTTTCTGTCTCCTGCGGTGCGTAATCCGGTGTCAGAACCGGCGTTGTCTTTCGAAAAAAGAGCGCCCATATCGTGACTGCCACGGCAATCAGGGTAATCAGAAACAATGCGGTAACGATGATCTGCGTCTTTTTGTCCTGTGCTGTCGTTTTTTTCGTTGTTTTTCCCATCTTCCTCACCTCCCTTATGTGCTGTGCTCATTCTTTGATTACAATGGTTATCGTTCCAATGGTTTTATCAAAGCTTTTTGTCGGTTTATCGCTTTCCAGACGAAGCTCTGTTTTTCTCGGCATGTTGTCTGCCGGTACGGACAGGGTATCCAGCGGTTTCTCGTTTTCATCTACGAAACTTCCCTGCAGATGTTCCACCTCGGTCAGATCTTCTGCTGTTGTAAAGCGATATTCTACATCGACCGCGACATTTCCGCTGTTCGTAACGGTGATGGATGCATCGTCTTCCTGTTCTGTCGTCCAGCCGCTTTCTGTATATTTGCATGTCTCCGGATCCCATTTGCCGTCCTGATACTTGAATTCCAGGCTGCCCCATGTGATGTCGACTGAGACGATTTCCGGTTCTGTGATGGTAAAGGTTCCTATCTGCAACTCGCCGCCGTTGTACCGGGTACCGTCGGAGAGAGAGATCCAGACTTCGTATGCTCCGACCTCTGTCGGGGCGGATGCAAGATAGGTTGTCCCGCCGCTCTTTTTATAGCGAACGGTGAAGGTTCCCATTCCGGTGATGCCGGAGTTCAGATAAACCGATGCTTCTTTTTTCTCCCCGTTCTGCTCCAGATTTTCCGGAGGAACAAAGGTAAACAGCTCTGCTGTCGGTGTTTCAAAGGTGTCATTTTGATAGGTGCCTGCCTCGTTTGTGTAGACAATTCTGCCGTGGAAGCCCGGGAATGCGTTTGTGGCAAGTGTCTGCCGCCATACAACGGAATCGTCGGATTTCTGATCATTCAAAAGCCAGGTGACTTCACCGGATTTGAACTGCTCCAGCGTTTTTCCTGTGCCCTGCCGTTTAACATCTCCTTCTGTTTCAGCGACAAAAAAGCTGGGTGATATGTTTTTACTGCTTCCGTTGCTGCCGATCAGTTTTTCATAAGTGGTGTACAGGTGTGAGCAATCCTGGGCCTTATTCATTTGAAACAAATAGCCTATGACTCCCCCTGCGTATGTCACATTTTCAAATACAATGGTTCCGCTGCTGTAGCAGTTCTGCATCTTTGCATAAGCAGCAACACCGACGAGCACGCCTCCATATGTGCACAAGTCTGATGTTTTTATTTCTGCATTTTCAATACCAAGATTCTGAAGCACTGCCTCTACACCAAGATAAGCAAAGAAACCTGTCGTCCGATGATTATAAATCCGTTCATTGTTTACGCTCTGCGATATGCTCAGGTTCCGGATCACATGGCCATTTCCATCAAAAACTCCCGTATATCCCTCCCCATCCGGGCACATCGGCTCCCATGTAATCCCTGAAAGATCGATATCTGCCATCAGTTTTCCTTTTGCCTCCGGATCTGTATTGACATACTTTCCAAACCACACCATCTGCTCCGCCGTCGAAATTTCATAAACTCCATTTACCAGCGGCGGTTCTGCGCTCTCACATCGGAAAGTATAGCTCCGCACGCCGCTGTGTTTTCCATTTACAACATAAGCTGCAGAAATGGTATACGTTTCACCCGGTGTCAGATTTTCCAGTTTTGCAGCTCCGTTTTTCCCGTTCAGGGTGATCTGCGTTCCCCTCTGGATCAGATCTTCCACGCTGGCTTCTTTGTCACTGCAGGTATAGTAAATGGTGCCGCCCTTTTCGATTCCCTGAAATTCTACATCAGCGCTGTCCGTTCCGATCTGTCCGAGTTTCATCTGGAAATTGGATAATACAATCGGATCTTCTTTCGTTCCCTGATACGTGATTCCTGCAAAGGTGCCTGACAGAAGATTTCCTTCTTCGGCAGGAAGATAAATGTGCAGCACTCCCTTGTCATCCGTTTTCATATTCTGGAACTGATAGCCCTGGAATCCTTCGACATCGGTTACTGCTGCATTTTTTCCATAGATCTCCGAAACGTCTGCTCTTGCATAATACACATTCTGTGCATCCGCGCCGGTTCCGTTTTTCGCTGTCGGCCGGATTTCGGCCTCACCGCCATCGCTTCGGTAAATGCTTCCACCGGCAATCACCAGCGTGTCTGCATCGATGGCGCCCTGTTTTACAATCACATTTCCGCCGGAAATATTCAGGTTACAGCCGTTCGTACTTGTTTTTCCAAGTGCCGTATTGCCTGTCGTATTTTCAACGGTCACTTCGCCGCCGCTGATTTCCACTGATGCGGAGCCATCTGTTTGAAAATCATCTGAGCACCTCTGCGGTCCGATTGCCGTGCCATCTCCATTTGTTGATGCCAAAATCACGCCGCCGCGGATCTTAATCTCCGCCTCGCCTTCATTTCCAACGCCGATTGCGGCCGGTTTTGTTTCATATGCTGAGCTTGCCTGTACCGTAAGATTGCCGCCATTGATTTCGATGCTTCCGCTGCTGCTGTACGCACCAATGACTGGCGTGCTCTGTCCGCCGCTTGCGAAAAGGGATCCGCTGCTCTCCTCAAAAATCAGATGGCAGTTTCTCAGCAGATCCTGACTTGGATTTCGTATTTTTTCCATCAGGATGACGCCGGTTTTGCATCGAATCGAGTTTTCGCCTTCCAGATAAAGGGCAACGGTTCCTTCTGTTGAAAGGGAAATTGCGCCTTTTAACTGATTGAAGTCATATCCAATATTGGTCCGGTCAATCTGTACATTTTTAAGTTTCAGATTCAGTCGGTAATCTTCCGCAAGATAGATCCGCACCTGATGATCCGTCACGGCGCTGGTCGTAATGGTGTAGGTCAAATCCCATGGCTGGTTTTCGTAATATCTGGCGTTTCCCTCTGCATCCGTCATCGAAATTGTCAGCAGCCCATTGGATACGCCGAAGGTGATGTCTCCTTTTGACAGGTCGATATCGTCCTGCATCACTGCCGTATCTCCGCGGTACGCGAGAATCGTTGTTCCATTGCTGTCTGCCTTGACGGTTCCCTGTACGGTGATGACTCCATTTGTTCCCCATTCGGGTTTTCCGGTGTCGATCGTGAAGGTGTAGGTTCCTTCCGGGAGCCATGCGTGGAGCATTCCGGTTTCGGGTTTGCCTGTTTCCGGCTGAATCACGGTGCTGTTTGCCACCCTGCCGTTTGCTGCTGTATATTCTTCGTTGTTTTCATCGGTTACTTTCAGACTTTTGATTTCGATTTCTCCGGTGATGGCACTGTCCATGAAACACAGGTTTACGGGATAAAATGGTTTTCCGATGGAGACGGTATGGTCTCCTTCTTCTGTAAACGAAAGGCTGCTTTCCCAGAACAGATTTGTGACCGTATCGATTACTTTGATGGCAGTTCCCTGTTTCAAAAGTCCTTTTGTATCTAACATTCCAAAGATCAGTTTTCCTGTATACGCTTCATTGATCTGGAGTTTACAGGAATATGCCTGCTCTCCAACCTGTACAATTGCGCTGTGCTCTTCCGTTTCTGTTCCAAGCCGCGTATCGTAGATCTGAAATTCTGTTTTATAATATCCATACGTACTTCCGGCTTTTCTCGGCGCGATTTCGCCGCGTGTCAGTTCCAGCTGAACCGGGCCGGTGATGTCGACGCTGCCGCCTTCATTTTCACTGAGATCAAGCTTCGTGCCGTATCCAATGTTTCCTTCTGCGTGAATAGTTCCGTTTGTGATAAGGATTTCACCGCAGGAAAGTTTTTCTCCGCCCAACGATGCATTCCAGGAATTGTGGCCGGATCCGATGGCTGCGCCGGAATAGTTGTACTGACTTCCGCCGATTGCGGTGATGGTTCCGCCGCTGATTTCGATTTTTTCTGTCCTTCCATTCGATCCGCCGCCGATGCCTGCCGCGTACATGCCGCCGACTGCGGTGACATTTCCACCGGTGATCTGGATTGTACCGCTTTTCGACTCTGTTGTTCCCCCGATTCCGGCGGAAGCTGCGGAAACACTGCCGTAGCTGTAGGAATTGTTTCCGGTGGCTTTTACGGTTCCGCCGCGGATGATGATGGTTCCCACGCTCTGGTTAGATCTGCCGTCTGCACCAATTCCGGCTCCGGCGTTCCAGCCGCCGCCACCAGTTGCTTCGAGGATTCCGGTGCTGTTTCCGGTGATCTCAAGGGTGCATCCTTCCGGAACAGTGATTCCGGCTCCGGCAAATCCGGCTTTTAAAACGTTGGTTCCTTCTAGGGTCAGATGGAGAACGGCTCCCTTTTTTAATACCAGCCCGGATGCGGGGCTGTTGTTGTAGGCGCCTGCATTCTGTACGGTCAGATCCCGGAAGGTCAGGCTGATTTCCACGCCGTCAATCACAAACTGGTTGACACCCTGATTTTCCAGTGTCCCTGTGATGACTTTTCCGTTGAACTGGTCTCTGTTTTCGCTGTTGATGGTAAGTTTTGTATTGTTTAGATCGTGGACTTCACCGGTAAAAGCGACTGGTTGTCCACTTTCTTCGGTCTGTGGGGCAATGTTTTCCACAATTGAATCAGGGTTTTCCGCAGATTGTGTGGATACGGATTCTTCGGATGGAGTTTCGACGGGTGTTTCTCCGGAAACAGTGTTCTCCGGAACTGTCTCAGCAGAGACCTTTTCCGGGTTTTCGTTTTCCGATTTTACTTCTTCCGGTGCCGCATTCTCTGATTCTGTCTCTCCCGGTGCTGGCTCCTCCCGCACGGTTTCCTCTGTCTTTGGTTCTTCCTGCGCTGGTTTCTCTGGCGTCGTTTCTTCCGCTGGTGCTTCTGCCGCAACAGGCTCTTCTGCCTCTTTGTTCTGCAACGCAACAGATTCTGCCGCTTCACTCTCGGTATCTTCCGCCCGTGCCGTAACTCCTGTATTTCCCAGTGTCCCAAGTATCATCAGCGCCGCCAGGCCGATTGCTGTTATTTTTTTCTTTCGGTCTTTTCTTCCCATACGCATCCCTCTTTATTTCATTACCGATCATTATTTTTTCTATCTTTTTTTACTATCTGTTACGTTTTCTTCTTGTACACGTACGCTTTTCCTGTTACACTGTTCTCAGATCAAAACGTATTTATTTGTGACAGAAAACTCATTAAATTCAGACGATTATATCGTTCACGCCAATTTTTCTGTTTACACAGTACCATATTCTGTCAGAAAAATCATAACCTCGGCGCGAATGGTCGATCTGTGGCATAAACGGTCGAAAGGAGGTTTTTTCGGTGCATTTTGCGATTGTTGAGGATACCGAATCGGACCGGAAAATATTACATGAACTGATTCTGGAAAACTGTTCCCGCCATGGAGAATCGGCGGATTTTTCTTTTTTCCCGAGCGGCGAAGCTTTTTTAGAAGCGTTCCGGCCGGGGCTGTTCAGTGTTGTTTTTATGGATATTATGCTGGACCGCAATGGAAAAAATGGGATGGAGACGGCGAAAAAACTTCGGAAAACGGCGCTCCGCCTGCCGATCATTTTCACGACGACGGAACCTGAGTTCTCGCTGGAAGGATATGAGGTGCATCCGCTCGATTACCTGTTAAAACCCGTCGATCCCGCCAAGCTGGACTGGTGTCTGCAGGAGCTGCGGGAGTTCTGGGCAGTTCCGCTTACCTTTGAATTTCCAGAGAGTTCCGGTCAGGGAACAGCTTCCTCCCCGCGGCGTGTGGCGCTCGATGATTTCTGTTATGCGGAAAAATCAGGGCATTTTCTTTTGATTTACGCGGTGGGGGACAACGTGTTTCAGACGCGGCTCTCTCTTGCCGAGCTGACTGCCCTTCTGCCGTCGACGAACCGCTTTTTCATTGCCGGGAAGGGGCTGCTTTTGAATTTTTCGCAGGTGAAAAGTATTGGAAAAGATGGCGCGGTGCTGATGAAAGACGGTTCGACGGTCTATTGCAGCCGCCGGAAGACGAAAGAGGTGCTGGAGGCGTATTCCTCCTATTTATTTGAAGCAATTCGAAGGGAGTTTTAACTGGTATGATCTGGTCAACTTATATTTTTGCATTTTACTGTGAATCAATCCATATGATCCCCTTTTTGATCCTTGCGTTTTTCCCGTTTTACCAACAGCTTCGTATGCCGGCATGGGCGGTTGTTCTGGTCTGTGTCGTCTCACAGTTTATGCAGTCAGCATTTTATCTGTATCAGATCTTACATCATCAGTCGCTGCGGCCGACCGATTATGTTTTTGCCGTTTTCTGCTTTCTCATTTACGTCACCTGCATCAAAGCAGATTTCTGGAAACTGCTGTATCTGTATATTTTTGTTTTTGATTACATTATTTTTGTCCGTGGTATTGCATTTTTTCTGGAAGCGTGCTTCACCACAGATCCGAACTGGGATTTTTATTCTCTGCACACGATGCTGCTGATTATGGTTGTTTTTATTGTCTCACTGCCGTTTGTGCTTCGTTTCCTGATGAAGACGAAAGACCGTGTTTTCGAGGCAGATGATCCCGACTTCTGGAAAAAGATCTGGCTTCTGCCGTTTTTAACCACTCTGATGATCTGCCTTTATACCCCAGCGGTCACGCGCGATCTGATCTTTCATTTCAGCTTTGTTTCGAGCCGCCTCTTCCTGCTCCTCTCGATGCTGATCTCCTACTGGGTTGTGCTCGATGCCATGGACAGTATCCGCCATCAGACAGAGCTGACGGAACAGACGGCACGCCAGGAAATGATGCTCGCGATGCAGCAGACGCAGTACCAGCAGCTCACCCGTCACATCGCTTCGACGCGGGAGGCGCGGCATGATCTGCGGCAACATCTGAACATCATTGACCAGTATCTGCAGAACGGGGATCAGGAGGCATTGAATGACTACATCAGTCAGTACCGGAAGTATCTTCCGCCGGATACGCAGCATACGTATTGTAAGAATTACGCGGTGAATACGATCGTCTGTTATTACGCGGAGGAAGCGCGGCGCGAACAGATTGCATTTGAAGTGGATCTGCGCATCCCGGAAAAACTTTCCGTGCCGGAGCCGGAGCTCTGCGCGGTCATCGGAAATCTGTTGGAAAATGCGCTGGATGCGTGCCGCGATGTACGGAAACCGAAACCGTTTATCCATGTGCGCATGAAAGAAGAAGACAATCAACTCATTCTTGCCATCGACAATACGTGCGTGAAAGAGCCTGCGGAACAGGACGGACGGTTCCTTTCCTCGAAGCACGAGGGATTCGGAACGGGAACCTCGTCGGTGCAGAACACGGCAGAACGATATCACGGCATGGCACAGTTCCGGTGTGTGAATGGGGTGTTTTATGCTTCGGTATTATTATATGGAGACGAAAAGAACCCTCAGTAGTTTTTGGCTGCTGAGGGTTCTTCTTATTTTTGATCTTTTTTATAACTCGATTACTTCTGTTCCTTCTGTGATTCCATTCTCATTGAACGCATCCACTCTCACATACACCGTCTCCCCTTCTACCAGTGCACCGATGTTCTGCTCTGCCGTGAAGGTCATGCAGCTGTGATACAGTTTATCCGGCGCAAATCCCCAGAGGACGTTGTATCCGACGGCATCTGTCTGCGGCTCGATGGTGATGTGCATGTCCATCGTTCCGATGCGCTCTGCCTGGTACTGCGGTGCGGACGGTTTTTCGCCGTTTCCAAGTCCAAAAACTCGGAGACCGGAAACGCATGGATTCTGGCTGTACGGTACTTCGAAGACGGTGAGTTTCAGATAGCGGATCTGTACGCCTTCTTCTTTTACGATGAAATCGTGCGGCAGGTTCGTCTCTGCGTCGGATTTATCTGCCAGAACGAAATAATTGGTTCCATCAGCGGATGCCTCGAGCAGCCATCTCGTTTTGTGCTGGCTCGGATCGATGTAGCGTTCGCCCTGACGCTCGCCCGGGGATGCAACGTCGATTTTATCATCAGCGAAGTTGATCTGCACAGCATGAACGTCTTTTACTTCTCCGAGATCCATCGAAATCCACTCGCCCGGCTTGTTTCCGGCGGCGCGCCACCAGGTCTGGACATTTTCATCTGCTGCAAAAGACGGCTCTCTGCCTTCTTCGCAGGAGGAAGCGGTCATCGCTTTCTGATAGCTTAAGAGATACCACTCCGGTTTTGCCCACGGATCTTCTTTCGCCTGCTCGACTGCCATCGGCCAGTCACCGAACTGCTGATTGCAGAACAGGACACCGTCTTTGTCAAAGCCAGCCCGCCAGATGCCGACGCGGCGCTCCATATCGTGGTTTTTGCTGATCTGCATCGTCGCGGTATGCCACCAGTTTCCGTAGCGGTCTTCCATCGTGGAACCGTGGCCTGCGCCGCGCAGGAATCCGCCCGGTTTGTAGGAGTACGGATTATTTTTCGCCAGATGGAACGGGCCGAGCGGGGAATCGCTCTCATAAACGCCGTCGCCGTAAACATTATATTCGGTTCCCGGACCGGCGTACTGGAGATAATATTTTCCATCATGCTTCGTCATCCATGCACCCTCAATGAACGGTCTCTGGCTGAACATGATTTTGGCGAATCCGATCTGCTCTTCGGTCAGATTGTCAGCTGGTTTTCCCTGTGCTTTCAGAAATTCTTTAAATTTTTCTACAGCTTCCTCTTCGCTGAGCGGCATTTTGGAATGGTTTTCTCCCACACGCTCATATCCGATTCTTTCCGGATTTCCGTAAATCAGCTCGATCCGCTCGGTCTTCGGCACCATTGTCTCTTTGTCGAGCTCGACGCCCCAGATCGGCGTCACGTTGTTGCAGCCCCAGTAAAAATAGAGTTTTCCATCATCATCCAGAAACAGGTTCGGATCCCAGAAATCGAAAGTTCCCGGGATGCGCTCGAACGGGCCGTTCAGGATATCTTTTGTGCGGTAAAAATCACAGATCGTGCCGCGGCGGGATGCGCTGAAATAGACGTAATCGCCAACCACGCGCACATCCGGCGCATAGTCATACAGCGGCAGGCTGTCCGGCAGACGGTGACTCTCCCAGTGAACCATATCCTCCGAAACCCAGACGCTCAACGTCATGGATGCAAAAATATAATATTTTCCCTGAAATAAAATCATCGACGGATCGGCGGCCTCGCGGGAAATCTTGTCCTCGCCGCTCCTCATATCCTCGATAAACTGGTAACGGTAGTCCATGTTTAATGGATTGCAGAAATACTGTTTTTTCATGAAGTTTCCTCTTTCCGGACCGTACGTAAAAACCCCTGTTCGTACATCCTTTTTTCTCATTATAAAAAAGTTTAGCATATCCTGCGCGGAAAGGAAATGTTCTGATTTGACTTTTTTGTTGCACTTTTTGGACTCTTTTCATCCCCGGACAGAAAAAGAACGGAAGCCGCAAAGCTCCCGTCCCTTTTCATGCTTATTTTCTATTTGATGATATATTTCGCAAACTTCTCATCCACCAGCTTCTCATCGTCGGTATCCGCAATGAGTTCCAGCGGCAGATCGAGGTTCAGGCTGAAAATTCCCATGATGGATTTTGCATCCACATAGTACTTTCCGCCGACCAGATCCATGTCACAGTCGAATTGGAAACAGATGCGGTTGAATTCCTGAATTTCGCTGATTTCTTCCAGTTTTACTTTTCTGCGTACCATATGATGTCTTCCTTTCCTGAAATGGTTTACTCTACGTCTGCGTGATCGTCGGCCTCATAGTCGAAGAAATCGAAATCGGCCGTGTGGGAATGCATCATGCGGTCGCCGCAGGTGATTCCCACGAAGGTTCCCGTGAACTCACCAAAGTTGGAATACTCATCCGAGAATTTCGTCGTGTCGAAGCACGGGCCGATCTCCTCGTATGTTTCGCCGTCGAGAGACCAGTAGAACTGCGATTTTCTGCCGCGGATTTTCATCTGCATCCAGATATCTTTTCCATCCTCGACGAATGTTCTTGCCTCCGGGAATTCGCGTTTTTCACCGTTTTCCACCTGCATCACAGAAATGGCGCTGTGGTTCAGGGTTTCGCTGAAGTATTTGTAGAGATACACGAAGTTCATGTTGTCATAGTACAGGATCAGTCCCGCGGTGTGCTGATAGCTGAGCGGTGTGAAATCAAGTTTCGTTCCGATCGTCGCCTGTACACTCGTCAGCTTTCTTGCCAGAATACTTGCCTTGTTCAGGGAGCATCCCGACTCCTGTCCGCGCAGTCTTGCCCAGCCCGGTCTTGCTTTTAAATCTACGAAGGAAAGCGGGTCGATGCGCGGTGCATAGTAGCCGATCGACAGTTCTTCGGAATCGAAATCATCATGTGTCGGGAGCGCTTTGACCGGGACTTCCGGCAGGCTGCTCTCCTCGACAAACTCCTGTGCCAGATTTCCGCCGTCTTTCATGCGGAGCCAGCCGTCGTCCGTCCACTCCATGCGCTGGATCGCAGTCTCACGGCCCAGCGTGCAGCGCAGTTCCGGCACGAACGGACGCGCGGTCAGGTGTACCAGCCAAGTCTCGCCGTTTGGAAGATCCACGTAGCTTGCGTGGCCGGATTTCTGCAGTTTGCTTGCCGGGTTGAAGTACCGCGGTTTTAAGTGATCCCAGTCGACGCGCTCGTTGTGCTCTTCCGGATTCGAGGTTACGATCGGATTGCACGGGTCTGCCTCGTACGGGCCGTAAATGTTTTTGGAACGTCCCATCGTCACGCTATGGTAATAGCCTGTGCCTCCCTCTGCGCACATGATGTAATAATACTCGCCGCGTTTCGTCAGATGCGGAGCCTCGATGCATCCGCGGTCGGTACCGCCGCGCCAGAAACGTTTCGGCATTCCAACGATTTTTTTCGCTTTCGGATCGTACTCGACAATGCTGATCGGGCCTGGTTTTTCGTACTCGGTTCTCGTCTCCCACTCCAGTGCTACAACGTATTTCTTTCCGTCATCATCATGAAACATGGATGCGTCGAAGCCGGTGGAATGCAGGTAAACCGGCTCGCTCCACGGGCCTTTCGGATCTTTTGCGGTGATGACGAAGTTGTCTACGTCAAAGTATCTCGCATTCATGGAATTCATTACGCCGTATACTACATAGAAGAGATCCTCCGCCTCGCAGTAGGTCAGGCACGGAGCCCAGATTCCTTTTGCGCTCGGCAGTTTTTTCAGGTCTGGATCGTCTGCATTCTGCAGAGCGTGGGAATACAGCTCCCAGTTCTTCATGTCTTTCGAATGGTAGATCGGAATGCCCGGGAACCACTCGAAAGAAGAAACAGCAAGGTAAAAATCATCCCCTTTCCGACAGATACACGGATCTGCGTGAAAGCCGGGAAGAATCGGGTTCTGAATCATGGGGAATGCCTCCTTTTTTATTTTCTTAGTGTGCAGCTTTCTCTGCACGGTCTCTCAGGTCTTTTAAGATGCCGCTAAATTCAGTATCCAGATGATAGAAGCGCAGGATCACAAAGCAGATTGCAAAAATAGCAATCGGAATCCAGGTATAGCACAGGCGGATCGCAAGCAGTGCGGAGGAAGACTGTGTTGCTGCCTCTCCGACATAACCGCTCACCTCGATAATCAGACCAAGAAGTGCAGAACCGATGCCGTTTCCGATTTTATAGCCGAAGCTGCAGGCACTGTTGACCAGACCTTCGGTACGGATTCCGGTTTTCCACTCGCCGTAATCAATAGTGTCAGATACCATCGCCCACATCGTTGCACCGCCGCAGGCATTTCCGACACCGCGGATCAGGCTGGAAACGAGGATGACCGGCATGGAGCCGCCGCCGAATTCCAGCACCAGCATTCCGATGGTGGTCAGAATCAGACCGCAGGAAAATACATTTCTTTTACCATATTTCTTTACCATTCCTGCGATAAAGAACATAGCTGCAATCTGAACAGCATTGTAGATTCCGTTGATGGTACTTACGAGGTTTTTGTCACCTAAGATATCTTTTGCATAGTAAACGGTTGCTCCGCCGTTGATCGCGTAGTACAGGAAGAAGAAGGCAAGAACACAGGTCATCATGATCCAGTATTTGTTGGCAAACAGTGCCTTGATACCGTCTGCAAAGCTGATCTTTTCTGTTTCTCCATTCAGCTCGGAAACGGCATGGACACGCTCTTTCGTTCCGATGAAGGTCAGCAGGAAGGCAACGATGGCCAGCACGCCGAGAACAGCGAAGGTTTTGGTCCATGCGGCTGCATTGTCACCGAAAAACTCGACCATCGGCAGAGTAACGAGGTTGATCAGCAGGGTTCCTGCAGTTGCCAGAAGGTTACGGAAAATACTTAAAACAGAACGCTCATACGGACCCTGTGTCATCAGGGCATTTAAGGATGAATATGGAACGTTGATGGCGGTGTAAACAACGGTGGACACCAGGTTATAGGTAATGAAAACGTAAACGAGTTTTGCCGTACTTCCAAGGGATGTCGGAACGGAAAACAGCAGAATGCCGGCGAGCGCAAACGGTACGCACATCCGCAGCATCCAGACTCGTGCCTTACCGTATTTCGACCGGGTCCGGTCTACGATCGTTCCCATGATGATGTCGCTGACACCGTCGAATACACGGGAAATCAGCATGATGGTTCCCACTGCCGCTGCGCTGACTCCGGCGTAGTCGGTGTAGTAGAAAAGCAGGAATGCAGACATCGCGGTGTAGATGATGTTGCATCCGAAATCTCCGCATCCGTAGCAGAAACGTTCAAATAAAACTGCCGGGGTGAGTTTTCTTTTTTCTCTCATAATTTTCCTCCGTAAATCTTTTTTTCGCATTTATCATAAAGGGATTGCGGATTTTCTGCCAGATATGATAGTATCTTTTTAATAGGTCGATCGTATCTTTTTTTCTGTTTATTACGGGAGGGTTTTGTATGGAACGGATTCTGACACCGACAAATTATGAGCTGATTCCGCTGAATGATCTGACAAATGTGCGGTTTTATACGTCCGTCGACACGGGCAGCTACATTGCTTCGCACTGGCATGATGCTGTCGAAATTATCTATCTTCTGGAGGGGGAACTGATGATTACCGTGGAGAATTCTTCGTTTCGGATCTCTGCGGGACAGTGTGTGATGATCACGCCGAACCAGATCCACTCAACCCTCTGCGCCCAGCCGAACCGCGCGATTGTATTCCAGATCCCGGTGGCGTTTATGGAAAAGTTTATTCCGGATGTGAAGCAGATGCAGTTTGCGTTTCACGATCCGGCGGAGACGCGGATTATGCAGACGAAGGTGAAACAGTTCAAAGACATTCTCCTCAAGATGCAGGTGCTCGTCGATTCCGGTGCGGACGGGGCGGTACTGCGTTTTAACAGTCTGCTTTTTGAGGTGCTGTTCCAGCTTTATCACAATTTCGGAACGTTTTCCGCCTCCAAAGACACGGCGCGGCGGAACCGTGATCTGGAAAAGATTTTCCCGGTTTTAAACTACATCACCGAAAACTACAACCGCCCCATCCCCCTCTCTGAAATCGCCGATGTCGCCATGCTGCAGGCGAAATATTTCTGCCGCTTTTTCAAAAAATGCATGGGCGTCACTTTTCTCGAATACCAGAATGAAATCCGGCTGTCCCGCATTTACGATAACATCATAAACACAGACGACCAGATCTCACTTATTTTGGAACGGCATGGATTCACAAACTACAAACTGTTCCGCCGCATGTTCCGCGAACGGTTCGGGTGTACGCCGACGGAACTGCGGAACGGAAATCTTTCTGCGTCGTAACATGCTCAAAAAACATACCCGGATGTTTGCTTCAGGTATTGGACAAATTTTCGTGTTGGATTTACAATCAAGGTATCTTAGGGTAAAAAACAATACATGTACAGGGAGATATTTTTATGGAGTACACAAAGCTTGGAAATTCGGATCTGAATGTATCGAGGATCTGCATGGGATGTATGGGGTTTGGCAATGCGAAGAGCGGAATGCATTCGTGGACGGTTGACGAGGAGCATTCCCGGGAAATTTTAAAACGCGGACTGGAGCTCGGGGTGAATTTTTTTGATACAGCGGCCGGTTATCAGGGCGGAACGAGTGAGCAGTATCTCGGACGCGCACTGAGGGATTTTGCGAAGCGTGATGAGGTTGTCGTTGCAACGAAATTTTTCCCGCGCAGTGCGGAGGAGATCGCAAACGGGATCAGCGGAAAAGATCATATTTTAGGGCTGCTGGACCGGAGTCTTACGAATCTTGGCATGGATTATATTGATCTTTACATCTGCCATATGTGGGATTACCACACGCCGATTGAGGAAGTGATGGAAACGCTGAATACCGCGGTTACTTCCGGAAAAGTACGTGCGATCGGTATTTCCAACTGCTTTGCATGGCAGCTTGCAAAAGCAAATTATATTGCGGATCAGAACGGCTGGGCCAAATTTGTTTCGATTCAGGGACATTACAATCTGCTGTTCCGCGAGGAGGAGCGCGAGATGGTTCCGTTCTGCAAGGACCAGAATATTGCCCTGACACCGTACAGCCCGCTGGCTTCCGGCCGACTGGCAAAAGATCCGTCAGAGCTTTCCAAACGGCTGCAGGAGGATACGTACGCGAAAGGAAAATATGATGCGGCCAAAGAAAAAGACGCCGTCATTATCGACCGCGTCGGTGAGCTTGCAAAGAAGAAAGGGCTGACCAGAATCCAGGTTTCTCTCGGATGGCTGCTCACGAAAGTTACCGCGCCGGTTGTCGGTGCGACAAAGGTTTCGCATATCGAAGAAGGCGTGAAAGCTGTCGGCGTGCAGCTGACACCGGATGAGATTGCTTATCTCGAAGAGCCATATGTCCCGCATGCACTGGTCGGCGTGATGCGCGAGAATCCTTGATAAAAAGTAACTGCTCCGTATCTTCACCGTTATGAGTCAGGCGGATATTACGGATGCTTCGCGAGAGAAACACAGACGAAGAAGACTTTATGCAGGAAGCAGAAAGCGCGGTTTCTTCTACCTTGGAGCCTTGTTCGATTCGATATTGTATTGCTCTGAATACCGTTTTCAAAAGCACCGGCCAAATGGTCGGTGCTTAAATACTGGTTTCATCAAAAATGGTTCATCTTATACCACACATAAATATGCAAAATATCCTGCATAACATAAAAGCATAACGACACCACACGTTTTCCGTAATTCCCTGTTCTTGTACGTCCCAATCCATAAAACCAGACCTGCCAGAATTGCGATTCCTGTGTCTACGATAAATTTAGTTTCAAATGGCACCGGACAGATCAGTGCTACTGTTCCAATTACAAACAAAATGTTAAAAATATTGCTTCCGACAATATTTCCGATTGCAATTCCTGCATTTCCTCTTTTTGCTGCTGTCACAGATGTTACCAACTCCGGAAGGGATGTTCCGAGAGCAACAATCGTCAGTCCGATAAAACGCTCACTCATTCCAAAGTATCGTGCAATCTCGGTTGCCCCGCTGACGGCAAAATCACTTCCTTTTACAACCAGGATGCCGCCTGCCACCATCAAAAGAAGACATTTCCAGACAGGATAATTTTTCGCTTCCTCCTCTTCCGGATTTTCCCCTTTTTTCGACATTACAAACAAATAGCCAAGATATGCAAGAAACAGTACCCATAAGACTATGCCCTCGGCAAACGTTACTTTTCCTCCTGTCATTCCGCATATCATTAAAACTACCGTTACAAACATCATAAACGGTATTTCATAAAACAAGGTAGACCTTTGTATTGCCACATTTGTTATCAATGCCGTAAGTCCAAGAATAATAAAAATATTCAAGATATTACTTCCAACCACATTTCCTATCGTAATTCCTGCGTTCTGCTGCATCGCTGCGGTAATACTCACAGCAGCCTCCGGCATACTCGTTCCCATTGCAACAATGGTAAGACCGATAATCAGCTGGGGAATTCCAAACTTTCTTGCTATGCTTGCAGACCCTTCCACAAACCAGTCTGCTCCTTTTACCAGAAAAAGGAAACCCACTATCAAAATTCCTGCCTGTAACATCATACGTATCATCCTCTCTTTCTTTTGCATTCTTTGCAGCAGGTGTTATAGGCATAAAAAAAGAGACTCCTACTGCATCTACAGTAAAAGTCTCGCTATTTAATCACTTTCCGAGTTATTGAGTATCAATAGCTGTACTGACGAAGAAGTGAACACGGTTGGCTAGCTACTCCCTTTTATTTTTTTCAGTTTATCAAATTTCTTTTTTTTCGTCAACGTTTTTTATTTCTCAGCTTCTGGGAGCAGGGCTTTGTCTACATTCTGATTCGCAAAGATGACCTTTGCAAATTTTTCTTTAAGTATCAGTTATTCGATTGTCCAATCCTCTACTTCTAAATCTTTTACCCGAAGAAATTCTCTCGTATTATTTGTCACAAGTATCAATTCTTCTGCCTTTGCATGTCCTGCGATCTGCATATCCAGTGGACCTATTGGTGTTCCCTGTTTTTCAAGATCCGCTCTGATTTTCCCATACTCTTCCGCTGCTCTTGCACTAAAATCTAATATCGTAATCGGTGAAAGAAACAACATCATGGCAAGACGATTTTTGTCAACTTTCTGGCTCTTTTCCACTCCATACATCAATTCCGCATACGTAATAGATGAAATACACAGTTCACTCGGATCATGCATGAAAAATCTCTTTATCACTGCTTCCGGCTTGTGTTTGATTACATAAATGCAGATATTTGTATCCAGCATATATTTCATAAGGGTTCTCTCTCCTGTGCTGCGGGCTGTTCTCGTCCTTCGCTCATAAAATCCTCATCAAAGAGGCTGAGGCCATTAATAAATCCCGCCCATTTATTCCCCTTCGGCATTAAAATCACAACATCGCCTACCTTATTAATCGCCACCTCATCGCCGGAAAATCTGCATTCTTTTGGAAGTCTGACAGCCTGACTTCTTCCATTTTCGAATAATTTTGCAGTCGTCATATGCTATCCCTCCTTTCATGCTCTAAGTATATATCACGATATATATTATGTCAATACAAATCCAAAAAACCTCCAAACTGAATCACTCTGTATGATTTCAGTTTGAAGGTTCTGGTCGTTCTTTATTCCAGATTCATGCACAGTCCCCAATCCTGGTCATTGGCATACGGATCTGCAAAATCGGTTTTCTGTCCGTTGACGGAATACGGATACAAGTACGCGCAGGTCGCTGTACCGTCTTCAAAGAACATGGACAGCACACCGCGCAGGGAATGCTCACCGCGGATATTATATTCTTTGTCTCCGGTCAGGCGGGCATAGCGTTTGAAGGTCCGGCCGTTTTCGGCGCTCCAGTAGTGTGGGAAAGTGTCGCCGAAGACTCTGCGTTTTCCAAACCAGTAGCCGTCCCAGTGGCGGATTGCCGTTTCATGCAGATGATAATCCGGCTGCTGGCCGTCGAAGAGTTCAAGAACGGCGATCTGCTGCTCGGCTCCGCGCAGGTATTTTTCTTCCCCGGTCACTTCGTAAACCTGAAGAATGACTTCGGCCGCCGGCTGTACGATCGATTGCTCGTAATTTACCTCCGATGCAGGGTAAGCCGTTCCGATCTCAATCAGTTGATCTGCATGACGTCGGAACAGATCTTTTACTGTTTTCAGATCCTCCTGTTCCCCTGCTTTTTCCAGTTCTTGACAGAGCATCACAATCGGCATTTCAATCGGATAAAAACGGAATCCATCCTGTTCATAAAATTTCTCTGTGATACGAACTGCCGTCTTCAGGTCTTCTTTTTCGCCCCACAGCTTCCAGCATTCAAGAAAGAATGTCACTGCCCATGGGTAGTTGTAAAGTCGGAAATAGCTGTTGTCTTTTCCCGAGCAGTTGCAAACAAGACCCGTCGCTGCATTTACCAGCTCGCGAAGATAGAACGCATGGTACTTGCGAAGACTCTGCTCCGCTTTTTCCCGGTCTTTTAAAAGATTCTGCTGCAGCGCCCGCGCAATCAGCACGCCCATTCCGGTACGCTCTCTTCCGGCGTTGAAATCATTTTCCGGCGTGCAGACGAGAATTTTTTCTTCGTTATCATAAGGCAGATAGGCGCCCTGCAGTTCTTTGATCTTTCCATGATACTGCTGGTGACCGACGATAAACGCACACCGTTTTGCAGCCAGTTCTTCCGGCCGCTCCTGCACGAGAAGGCGACAGGTAGTTTTTACCGTATCGGCACTGATCGAAAGCATATACTCTCCGGTTTTCTCACTTTCAAACAGATATTCATAGACACCGTTTTCCGTTTTTTCCAGCAGCATTCCATTCACAGTCACTTTTTCCGCCTCAAACGCCGGTTCAATGGTTACCTTACTCGTCTCTCCCGGATAAATCACATACTGTTCCGCATCCACCAGAATCACCTGGGAAACTGCTTTTAATTTCTCCCGGAATTCTTCGCGTCCCTGATGCGGAAATACTTTCCACTCCAGCGTCATCGTGTCTCCCGGCGCAAATTCCTGTGCAGACGGATGCAGCCAGAAGCAGCCTCTGTCATTGCTCTGCAGTTTCAGATCACGTTCCATACTGTAAGCAGAAAGACTGCCTTTTGTGAGTACCATGCCCAGATGCGGAGCCGCACCGCCCATGCGGAGTGCCATAATATAACTGGTATTCTCCCCGCAGAAAACATGTGCATGGCACCGGTAATCCCGGCAGGTTACACTGTCCGCGTAGCGGTCCTGCAAAGGAAATGAAATCGCAATGCTTCCTGCATTTGTAAAATACGGATGCGCACCGTTGTAAGAAATCACAACCTTCGTTGTCAGCACATCTCCGTCTTTCTCATTCTGCACCTCCGCCGAAAACTCCGGCGGGCATTTCACTTCGGCATACGGAAAATCCTCCCGCAGCCAGTTCATCTGTTTTGGATCTTTGGAAAATACAATTTCTTTCACGTTCCCAACTCTCATTTTTTATTTCCCCTTTCGTTTTTTCTTTGATCCCGCTTTTTGAACTCCAATGTAAAATTTATTTGCTACTTTGATCATACTATGTTCGCACGCTCTTTTCTACCTATCTTTTCGTCTTGATCCCATATTTGTAACCATTCAAAGCTCCACCTCGATTCCGCTTACGCTGTATTTCGATGTTACTTCTCGCCATATGGAATTCCTGAAAAACCGCTCATTCATGCAAGCATGATTCGCACTTTTTCTTCCATTTCGCATGGCTCTGAATAGTTACTGTTTTTTCTCAATTTTTTCATCTGTAGATAGTATTTTTTCTCAACTTTTGCTATACTGAAAATGTATGCGTATCAATCTCCGGCATTGCTCTTTCAAGCTGCCGACACATACATAAAATTCATAAAAGGGGGTATCTTTTTCATGGATACGTATGTCATTTTAAAAGACCTGGCAATCATTATCGTATTCGCAAAATTGTTTGGTATTCTTGCCAGAAAATGCAAGGCTCCGCAGGTTGTGGGTGAGCTGATTGCAGGTATTGTTCTGGGACCCAGTGTGTTGGGACTCGTTCAGCAGTCTGACTTTCTCGCACAGATGGCGGAAATCGGTGTCATTTTGCTGATGTTCTCCGCTGGTCTTGGCACCAGCCTGAAGGATCTGCTCCGCACCGGAGTGAAATCCCTGCTGATCGCCTGTGCAGGTGTTTTTGTTCCTCTCGTTCTTGGAGCCATCTTATACATGAGCTTTTATGGCTTCTCTGCTGTCGGAACGGAAGAATTTTACCACGCTGTTTTTATCGGTGTTATTCTGACTGCGACATCGGTCAGCATCACCGTACAGGCCTTAAAAGAGCTCGGCAAACTGAAAACAGAGGTTGGAACAACCGTCTTAAACGCAGCCATCATCGACGATGTCATTGGTATCATTGTATTGACCGTTGTCATCGGTTTTAAGGATCCGACATCCAATCCGCTGAAAGTAGCAGCCTCCACCATTCTGTTTTTTGCCCTTGCGATTGTGCTCGGTTTTCTCTGCTTTAAGCTGTTCAACCGCATGAACTCCGTATTTCCGCACACCCGCCGTCTCCCGATTCTGGGTCTTGCACTCTGCTTCGGACTGTCCTACATTTCCGAAAAATATTTCGGCATCGCCGATATTACCGGCGCATACGTTGCGGGCGTTATCCTGTGTTCCCTCGATTCTTCCGATTATATCGAAGAAAAAATGGATATCAGCTCCTACATGATTTTCGGGCCGATTTTCTTTGCAAGTATCGGACTTAAAACAACGCTCAGCGGCATGAACGAGAAATTCGTACTCTTTGCCATCTGTTTCGTTATCGTCGGCCTTGCCGCAAAAATCATCGGCTGTGGCCTGATGTCAAAGGGATGCGGCTTTACCTGGGGCGACAGCCTGAAAATCGGTGTCGGTATGATGACCCGCGGTGAGGTCTGTCTGATCGTCGCGCAAAAGGGTCTGAATGCAGGCTTTTTATCCGGCGATTTCTTCAGTGCCGTGATTCTGCTGATTCTCTTCTCGAGTATTGCAACACCGATTGTACTGAAAATCTTATACGAAAAAATGCCGACGACAAAAGATTCTGCGAAAGCATCCTGATTTTCCTTTTACCAAAACAGGGCGCTGTGCCATTTCCTGCACAGCGCCCTGTTTTTTTTCGTATCAATCAATAATTTCTGATTTCATCTACCACAGAACCTTCTCGGCCTCAGCTCCGTCTGCAAACGGTCCCGGCATTGCTGCCACGCCGCGGTGCTCGCCAAGATAATCCTGATCGAAGATAATCGTGCTTCCGTCCGGATCTTCGAATCTCTGCTCCGGCTCAAAGGCATATCCCAGAATATCGCTGTTGATGATTCCTGTCCGGAAATCCTTCAGGAAATCATACACATTCGTCTTGATGGAATAATGGCCGTCTTTTTCCACAAGTTCCACCTTAACCTGGTTCTCGTTATCTACAAGATTCTCTTTTTCCTTCACACACGCCTTTGCTCCGTTGAAGTAAGCATTTCCGTTTACCCAAACCGGCAGATGGCACTTATTGTGATACGGCTCCAGCTTACGCATGTCGGCCGGTTTGTCCAGTTCAAAGTGGCTGATCCACTCGTCGTAGGTTGGATACTCGTCGAACACATGTGTTCCGACCTCCTGATTATCCTCCATCTTGAAGCCCATGTCCTCAACCGTTGCTGTTTCCTCAACCGGGTAATTCTGGATAAAGATGTTGTTGTAGAACCGGTCATCGCCATGCAGGAATGTCATGAATCCGGCAACCTCGGTACGGTGACGGATGTGATACGGCGTGTAGCGGTCTCCTGTTCCGCCGCCGACTGCTGTCAGTGAGCCAAGCATCAGATTGTGTACGCAGGCAATACCATCGGTCGCCATACGAACGCTGACCGGGGAGAGCATAATGTTGTTATCAATCAGTGTCGGGCCATGGCCAACCTCGATGAAAATATCCTGACTCATCATTGCACCCTCAGCCTTTGGTGTTCCCGCCGGCGGGCAGTTGTCGTGCAGCAGGTTCTGGGTCAGGCGCGTTCCCTGTGCCTCCCAGTCGCACCAGATACCCATCGTACAATGATGAATGTGGTTTCTTCTCATCACAACATCGATCGCCGCATGCATCTTGATACCGGAAATCTCGGCTCCGCCAAGCTGCTGCATATTGTTGATGTTGTGAATGTGGTTGTCCTCGATAATACTGAACACACCGCCCATCCGTCCGACGATACCGGTCTGCTCACAGTGATGGATGTGGCAGCGGCGGATGATATGGCTTCCGATGTTCTCCTTCGTCCATCCATGATACTGGCCGCGGCAGACAGCATCACGCTCCATCTGGGTCGGGCTCTTTACGTGTTTTCTGGTAAAGTAATGATCGTTCTCCGGGTCGTAATATTTTCCGAGAGAAATACCGCAGCACTTGCTGTTGCTGACCTCACAGTCCTCAATAATCCATCCCTTCGACCAGTGCGGGCCGATCATACCGTCCTGATAAGCAGCCGGCGGCGCCCATGTCGTTGCTGCCTTGCTGACATCAAATCCGCTGAACGTGATGTAGTTTACGCCCGTTTTTGACGGCATAAAGCAGTTCCGGCGCACGTTGATTTCTACTTTTTCCTCCGTCGGATTTTTGCCCTGGAAGTTTGCGTAGATGACCGTCTGATTTTTCTCTTTGTCCTGCTCGGTATACCATTTGTAAACCGACCACTCCGGCTCCCAGGACGGCGGATAAACTTCTCCTTTGATACACTCCTCGAGCGTCTCTGCCTCGTATAACTGGCGGTCATTCAGATAAACCGCGCCGGTATGGCGTACTACAGGTGCAAAATACCAGTCGCCGCCGATCATTGTCGTGTATGGGTTATAATTGCCAAAGACTCCGTTGTCTACGCGGCATACCCACACATTATCTTTGTAATACTCCCAGTCGTTCATCGTTTCCGCACCGGTGATCCTTGCGCCGAGCGGCTTCTCACTCTTATAGACGATTCTCGCATCCTCGGTTCCGCCGTTGACCGGATCGACATATTCGTGGTAGATACCAGGTGCAACCAGAACTTCATCTCCTGCTTTTGCAATTTTTGCCGCATCGTTGATATACTTAAACGGCATCTCTTTTGTTCCGTTTCCATTCTTCGGAGCGGAATTGTTGACATAGTAAATCATTTCTCTATGCTCCTTTTTTGTTATAGTAAAACCCGAAAACACTGAAAAAAAGGCTATGACGCAATCATTCACGCTCTGCGCGCTGAATTTTTTGCGCTATTTTTTTACGGGTCTATAGAATTTCTTTATGATAATGCTTCTTCCGCAGCCTCTTTTGATGCAAACGGACCCGGCAGCGGATGAATGTCTCTGTTGCCTCCGAAATAATCATACCGGAACACAATCGGCGTTCCGTCCGGATTTTCATATTTCTGTTCCGGCTCAAATGCCATGCCAAGCGTCTCCGTTGAGATCACTGCACAGGCATTCTGCGGCAGATAATCGTAAACATTGGTCTCCAGTTTCCATTTTCCGTTCTCTTCTTTTACACCGATGGTGATTTCATGCTCGGTATCCACTACAGCGTCCTGTTCCTGCTCCGCCGGCTTCGCCCCATTGAAGTAAACGTTTCCGCCAAGCCATACCGGCAGCTTCTCGTAATACAGATCCGGCGACTTTCCGGAGCCCATTCCGCAGTAGCCCTCAAATCTTGCCACGTAATCCTCCAATGTCGGATATCCGCTGTACGGTGCGGTTCCTGCTGTCAGATTTCCGTCATCCCACTCATTATCTCCGGTCAGTTTACGGATTTCTTCCATTCCCGCACGAACCGGCTTCTGGATGAAGATATTATTGTAGAACCGGCAGTCACCGTGAAGAACCGTCATAAATCCGTTGATCTCCGTGCGATGCGGCACATGGTACGGTGTGTAGCGCGGCGACGGCAGCTTTTCGGAGCCATTGTTGACACCGCGGCCGACAGCAGTAAACGATCCCGCGATCAGGTTATGTACTACCGCAACACCCTGCGTTGCCAGCTTCATCGCGCGGTCCGAAAGCAGTACGTTATTGTCCACCAGCGTCGGTCCGTGGGAAATTTCAATAAAGATATCCTCGCCGATGCCGTCCATCCCCTCCGGATTTGCATTTTCCTCGTTCGGCAGCGTATTGTCATGGAACAGGTTCTGCGTAACACGTGTGCCCTGTGCCTGCCAGTCGAGCCAGAGGCCTCTCGTACAGTGATGGAAATGGTTTCTTCGAATGATCACATCGATTGCTGCATGCATCTTGATGCCGCCGATCTCCGCACCCGCAAGGTTCTGTTTGTTGTTGATATGGTGAATGTGATTGTCCTCAATGATCGAGAACACACCACCTAAGTGACCTACAATACCTGTCTGTCCGCAGTCATGGATGTTGCACCGGCGGATGATATGACTTCCGATATTTTCCTTCGTCCATCCCTCCCGCTGCGCCTGGCAGATACAGTCACGCTCCGTCTGTGTGCCATCTTTGAATTTCCATTTGAGCCATTTATTGTCATTGTTCGGCTGTCTGTATTTTCCAAGGGAAATGCCCGAGCACTTCGAATCTGAAATTTCACAATCCTCGATGATCCATCCCTTTGACCAGTGCGGGCCGACCATTCCTTCCTGATATGCCGTCGGCGGAGCCCACTGGGTTGCCGCCTGTTTTACAACAAAGCCGGACAGCGTGATATAACCGATGCCCTCCTTCGATGGATAAAAGCAATTCTCGCGCACATTAATTTCCACCGTTTCCTCATTCGGGTTTTTCCCCTGGAAATTCACATAGAAAACGGTTTCATTCTTCTCTTCATCCTGCTCCACATACCAGGTGTAAACCGTGAATGCCTGATCCCAGGATTTTTTATAGATCTCCGGCTTTTTCACCTTGTCCAGGCTCGTCACCTCATACATGGATTTTCCATTCAGATACACTTCTCCGGTGTGCGCCGTGTAGGATGCGATAAACCAGTCGCCGCTGACCAGAGTTGTGTATGGATTGTAATCCCCAAACAGTCCGTTTGAAACGCGCGCTGTCCACACATCACCTTCCAAATGCTCCCAGTTATCCACAATTTCCGCACCGGTAATCACAGCTTTCCCCGGTTCCACAGAACGGTACACAATTCTTGCATCCTCACATCCCGCATTCGCCGGATCTACATATTCCCGATATACGCCAGGCGCTACAAGCACCTCGTCTCCGGGCCTTGCAATTTTTGCCGCCTCGGAAATCGTCTGAAATGGATATTCCTTCTGCCCATTTCCGCTTCGCACAGCATTTCCATCTACATAAATCTGCATTTTTCGCTTACCTCCCACTTCTTCACTTTTCATAAACTTTTATTGTATTTTTGTGAATTTTTGCCAAAACCACATCACTCTTTTTCCGATTTCTGCCGTTCTTCACAATTTTCATATCTTAACCATAATACAGATCCTCGTAAAACACTACTTATATATTGCCGATCATTGCCCAGATGTTTCGATTTTTTCTATATTTTTTCTCTCTTCTGTTGTATAATACCATTTATCAGATACGGAGGATTCTTTTGCCATGAAAAACGATTCGACTTCTTTTTTCGAAAACAATCATTTTGCTAACAGCTATGTTTACGATATCTCTATTTCGCATGTCCCCGCCTATTTCGGTCTGCACTGGCATCACTATATTGAAATTGTGCTTGCACAGGATAACGGCATTATCTATGAAGTAAATGGAGAAGCCTTTCCGCTGAAGCCCGGTGATCTTCTTTTTATCTGGCCCGGCGAACTGCACGCTGTTTCCACAACCAACAGAGAACATCGCCTGATCATGCTTCAGCTCGATGCAGATTTTCTGGAAAAACGCGTGGATTTCCAGTCTGTTGCTTATCTTTTTTATCAGATTCGTCTTCTGAATCAGAACAACTTCCCGGAAATCGAAAAGCTCCGCGGATTTCTGACAGAGCTGCGCAGGCTCTCCCTCTCCGGTATGAGTTTTTCCGAGCTACGCGGATGCGTTCTGCTGTATCAGTTTTTTATTCTGCTCGGCGAAAATCTCTCCGTGCCGACCGAAACTGCCACACCGCAAAAAACAGGCCATTCCGCACAGGTACACCGCCAGATAATTGCTGCATGTACCTGGATCTCGAGTCACTGCACCGAACCGGTTTCCCTGGAAGAAGCATCAAAGGTCGCCGGATTCTCCCGCTGCCATTTTTCCAAGCTGTTCCGCGCATACACCGGTCTCTCCTTCACGGATTTCGTCACCAGGGAACGGCTCCATATCGCCGAAAACCTGTTAAAAAAACCGGATCTCACGATCACTGAAGTGTCGCTCGAATCCGGTTTTAACAGTATTTCTACGTTTAACAGAGTCTTTTTGAAATCAAAAAATGTAAGCCCTACCGACTTCCGTCAGATGTACCTGCAATCCTATCAGAAATAGGCTATGAATTCGGCATGGCCTCCGGTCTTTCGCAGGTGGATGGAACCTTCTCAAATGCATCCGTTTCCGCACTCTTCATAATCTGATCGATCGTATCGAGCACGTGATATGCCATTTTGGCACTCGCACGGTTCGTTCTGCCCTCGGCAATTGCTTCTGCCATCTCAGATCACCTTCCGGGTGCGTTTATCATATACAAAGCTGTAATGATTCCCGTATACGTTTTTCGGAAAATCATCAAAAGCTCTTGCTTTCTTTCATTTTTCCACGTATACCGAATATGTTCAGACAAAAATATCTTTGAATGCGGGCATGTCTGAAAAGTGATCCATAAGACATCCTTTTCCGGCACACTCTACACCGATGAATGATCTCATCTTAATCACACATTACAATAGCTGGGCAGCATCTGCCCAGCTATCTTTCTTATCCTGCTTTATACAATTTACCGGAAATCATCTGCACAAAATCCGCAAAGCATGGTCTCCACACATTCCAGCCGTGTCCTCCCCGCTAAACAGATATAACACTATTTCCCCATTCATGATCACTGCTGTTTCCAATGCTAATGCGAAGCTTCATCTGGCCGCAGACGATTTCCATATTTTCATCGTAATAAGAAAATTCTTCCCGATCTATAGAGAAATCTACCGTTTTCTTTTCTCCCGGTTCCAGGAATACCCTCTGAAAGCGAACAAGCTCTTTTCTCGGACGTACTACAGATGAACATAACGTTTCATAATAACATTGCACTATCTCTGCCCCCGCAACCTTACCTGTATTACTTACCTTACAATGTACATGAACTCTTTTATCCGGTCCTGCCTGTACCTCAATATCCGAAATATTAAATTCTGTATAAGACATTCCAAAGCCAAACGGATATAACGGAGTATTGGGAATGTCCATATATCTGCTGCTGAAACGGTTCTCCGGATGATCGGCATCATAAATATGTCCTGTTTTTATATCCCAGTAGCTCACCGGCACCTGTCCCACACACCATGGGATACTTACAGCCAGTTTTCCGGAAGGATTGGTTCTTCCGTATACAATGTCTACCACTGCTTCCGCTCCCATAGTTCCGGGTCTCCATGCCATAATAACAGCTCTGGATTTTTCGGATATTCTTCGCAGATCCAGCGGTCTTCCTGTGATTACCACAGTTACAATATTTCTGGTGCGCTTTGCTATTCTCTCAAAAAACAACTGCTGTTCTTCCGGCAGGGTCAGAAACGCTCTGCTGGCCGCCTCTCCCGACTGAGACTCATGTTCCCCCAACACACATACAACAGTATCATCCCCGGTTATCGTTTCCAGCCACCGTTCATTCCCTGGCTCATCGAACCGCTCCGGTTCCACCTGCCATATCTTACACTCTTCATCCGAAAGCATTCTGCAGCCCGGAATACATTCCGCCTTTATCTGCTTCTTTTGAAGAATATCCTCTATGGTTTCAACTGCCTCGTGTTCACCAAAAATTGACCAGCGACTCAAAAATTCTTTTGATGTCACATAAGGTCCGGCCCAGATCACCCTCTGTTTCTGGCACAGAGGCAATATTTTTTCATTTTTTAAAAGGACGCAGCTTTCGCTGGTCAGTTCATATGCTTTTGCCCGATGATACGGAGTAAGTTTTTCACTCTTTCCAAGTCCTGCAAACGGATTTTCAAAAAGACCCAGCTGGTTTTTCATCATCAGAACCCGGAATGCACTCTCATCAATAAGCGATTCCGGAATCTTCCCGTTTTCCACCAGCTTTTCCAGCCAAAACATATAAGCAGGACTCATCATATCAATATCCACACCGGCTTCTGCAGCCTGAACCGCAGCTTCTTCCATATCAGCTGCCACTCCCTGTTCCACCAGCTGCCCGATCGATCCCCAGTCTGAAATAACAGTTCCATCAAAACCTTCTTTATCCCGTAAAAGCTCCCTGAGGAGTTTTTTATTTCCACTGATCGGTTTTCTATCTATTGCATGAAATGCAGTCATAACCATAGCAGGCTTTGCCTTTAATGCCATACAAAAAGGCTTTACGTACTGCTCCAGAAATGTCCGTTGGGATATTTCAACATCATTGTATTCCCGCCCTGCATTCACTGCTCCGTAACCTGCAAAATGCTTCAGGCACGCTGCTACTCCCTGATCGCTTTTCTGCTGATAACCATCTACCATTGCTTTTCCCATAATTCCGTTCATATACGGGTCTTCTCCAAAAGACTCCATCATTCTTCCCCAACGCGGATCTCTTGAAACATCAATCATAGGAGAAAATGTTGCTTTAACCCCTTCAGAAGAGGCTTCCAAGGCAGCTATCGACGCAGCCTCGGAAACCAGCTCCGGATGAAAGGAACAGGCCTGTCCCAACGGAATCGGAAAAATTGTCCGGCATCCATGGATCACATCCGCCATAAAGATAAGAGGAATATGATGTGGGTGTTGTTCCATATATTTGCTCTGAATGTCATATATTTTTTCTTTGCCAATCACCCCCAGCACAGAACCCGCATACCGGATTATCCATTCCGGCGGTAATTGTTCTCCGACAACACCGGTCAGTACCGCATCCTTATCAAAATATGCACCGGTCAGCTGCACCATTTGTCCTATTTTTTCCTGTAAAGACATTTCCGACAGCAATTGCTGTAATTTATATATTTCCATAAATACTCCTTATTTTTACTGCTCTTTTTCCGGTACCGGCAGTGCCGCCGGTCTCTCGCAGGTGGACGGAACCTTCTCAAATGCGCCCGATTTTGCGCTCTTCATAATCTGATCAATCACATCCAGTACATGGTATGCCATTTTGGCATTCGCACAGTTTAGTCTGCCCTCTGCAATTGCTTCTGCCATCTCGGACGGACCGAGGCCGCGGCTGTTTTCGCTGTAGGCAAAGCCATAATCCAGCACTTCCGGAACTGCCTGCTGTGTCCAGTCCTTCACGCCCGGAATGTAGACGATATCGCCGCCGAAATTGTTCGGGTCCACCAGCTTTAAAATACCTTTTTTGCCGTAAATTGTGAATACCGCCTGATCGTTGATGGTGCTGTCGCCATTGACACAGAATGTGCCGGTCACGCCGTTTTTCATTTCCAGAATCGTGAAAGCCTGGCTCTCGTTGCTGTAGTCAAATTCCTGGCCGTATTCCGGGCTGTCCGGGACGACATTGACGCGCTTCGGCGCAAGGTTGCGCACGGAGGAAACGACACGGTCCACCGGGCCGAAAAGGCTGACGATGGCGGTCAGATAATAAACACCGAAATCGTAGCAGATACCGCCGCCCGGCATCCGCAGAAAACGGAAGATGCTCGCCAGCAAATCAAGATCGCGGTTTGCGCATGCTTCGAAAGATGTCACCTCGCCGATCAGCCCGTCGTCGATCGCTTTTCTTGCGGTCTGCAGTGCCGATCCAAGGAAGGTGTCCGGTGCGGAACCGAGATAGAGATGTTTTTCCTCTGCCAGCTCGATCAGTTTCGCTGCCGTCTCCGGTGCAAGGGTCATTGTTTTTTCGGTGTAAACGTGTTTTCCGGCTTCCAGTGCCTGACGGATCAGCCCCTCGTGGGTCGGTGCCGGTGTCAGAATGACTACCATTTCAATCGACGGGTCTGCCAGAATTTCCTCGTAGGTACAGCCCTTGATGCCATACTGCTCTGCTTTCTTTTTCGCATGTTCAAGATGGCCTGCGCAGCATGCTGCTACCTCAAGATTCTCAAAGTTATGAATCATGTTCGTCAGATAAATATCACTGATCGCTCCGCAGCCGACAACGCCGACTCTCATTTTTTTCGTTTCTGTTGTTCCCATTTGCAAAAATCCCCTTTACTCTTTGTTTTTCGATTATGTTCTGATAAAAACCCTTATCTTTTTTATACAACGAAATGTCTGAAAAAACAAGCATTCCGGCTCATATTTCACTTTCAAAACGTCAAAAACCGTCCGCGGTTTCTGCAGATTCTCTGCATCACCGCGGACGGCCTTTTTCTGTTGTTTATTCCACGCTTTTCAGTGATTCAATCATATCAATTTTTCTTAACCGGTAGAACATCATAAAGTTGACGAACAGGGCAAACGCCAGGGTAATCAGGGCGCTCCAGCCGTAGCTCCGCGGGAACACGTTTCGTCCGAACATCATCAGATCGACCTCGACGGTCTGAATTACGCAATGATGTAAAAACGTTCCAATTCCCATGCCCGCGATAACGCCGAACAGTGTCAGCACCATGTTTTCCCGGTACACGTACGATGCCACCTCGCCGTCGAAGAAGCCAAGCACTTTCAGCGTTGCCAGCTCTCTCTGTCGTTCGGTGATGTTGATGTTGTTCAGGTTGTACAGCACCACAAACGCCAGCAGGCCCGCCGATACGATCAGCACCACGATGACGATGTCGAGGGAACGAAGCATGTTGTCAATCTGATCAATCAGGTCGGATGTGAACGAGATTGCCGCTACACCGTCGTACGTCATGATTTTTTCTCCGAGTGCTGTCTCATAATTGCTCGACGTGTCCTGATATTTCATCAGAAGCTGGTTGTAATCCGGCGCTCCGCCGAACAGCTCCTCGTAGAGATCCGGGGCCAGATACAGGTAATGACGCACGTAGTTTTCGACGATGATCGAAATCTTTACGTCCACAATATCGTCGCCTTTTTTCAGCTGAACCGTGTCGCCTGCTTTTACGCCGAGCATCGTTGCTGTCTTTTCGCTGATGGCTGCGCCGCCGTCGGTCGGGAATTCGTAAACTTCTCCGCTTTTCCGGTCTCGGAAGGCATAGAAGTCATTGAAATTCGTCAGTTCTTTCGGCACTTCAAGCACTGCATCCACGGTCTTTTTGTCGGTCTGCAGTTCGATGTTCTGGCAGTACATTTCCAGCAGCTCATCGATGCCGCTGTAGTTTTCCAGATCGGTCTGCAATGCTTCTTTTTCGGATTCATCCACATCTGAATTCAGCACAGCATTCGCCTGATAGGTGAAGAGGCTGACGAACTGGTTTTTCGCAATCGCGGTGATGGAATCCTGAAGGCCGAAACCGACGAGGATCAGACCCATGCATCCGCCGATTCCGATAACGGTCATGAAGAATCGTTTTTTATACCGCACCAGATTCCGCACGGTTGATTTCTGCGTAAAGTTCAGATGTTTCCAGAGTACGCCGATGCGTTCCAGGAAAATCCGTTTGCCGTTTTTCGGTGCTTCCGGCCGCATCAGCTCTGCCGGACCTGCGGCGAGTTCTTTGTAGCATGCCGCGATCGTCGCCACGCCGGTGCAGGCTGCACTCGCCAGAATCGCAAGGCCTCCCTGCTCCCAGTTCAGCGGGGTCATGTAATACGGGAGTCCGATATACAGCATGCCGTAGGCATTCATAATAACCCAGGGCAGGATTTTTTCTCCAACCACCACGCCCGCGAGAGCGCCGGATACGGTGGAGAGCATCGCGTATGCGAAATATTTAAAGGCGATGACGCCGTCGGAATAGCCGAGGGCTTTTAACGTTCCGATCTGCTGACGCTGTTCCTCGATCATTCGTGTCATCGTCGTCAGGCTGACGAGAGCAGCCACGAGGAAGAAGATAACCGGGAAGAATTTTCCAATATTCGAGATACGGCCGGCATCCTGGCCGAAGCTCTCCGTTGACGTTACCTTATCCCGTCCCCAGACGTACCACGTCGGTTTTTTCAGGTCGGCGAGTGTCTTTTCTCCATCGGCAATCTCCTGCTTCGCATCCGCGATCTCAGGCTCAGCGTCGGCTTTTGCTTTTTCGTATTCGGCTTTGCCGTCTTCGAGTTCTTTTTCTTTATCGGCAATTTCCTGTTTCGCATCCGCAAGAGAGATTTTTCCGTCGGCGATTTCCTGTTTCGCGTCGGCCAGCTGGGATTCACCGTCGGCGATCGTCTGCTTCGCTTCTGCGAGCTGGGTTTCTCCATCGGCGATCGTCTGCTTTGCTTCTGCTAACTGGGTTTCGCCGTCGGCGATCGACTGTTTCGCTTCTGCAATTTGACTTTCTCCATTGCTTATCGTTTGTTTTGCATCCGCCAACTGGCTTTCTCCGTCGGCAATTGTCTTTCTTCCTTCCGCAAGCTGAGCCTCGCCCGACTGAATCGTCTGCTGATATGATGCAATCTGCTGCTCGCCATCCGCGATCTGCGCTCTGGCGGCTGCAAGCTGTGCTTCGCCCTCTTCCAGTTTGCTGCGGTTTGCCTCGATCTGTGCTTCTCCTTCTTCGATCTGCGCTTTCGCTGCATTGAGCTGTGCTTCTCCATCCTCCAGCTGTTTCTGGTAAGCACTTGCCTGCGCTTCTCCATCTGCAATCTGCGCAAGACCGGCTGTAACCTGCGCTTCACCGTTTTCCAGTTCTTCTTTTGCAGCAGCAAGCTCGTCCTCACCGGCGGCGCATTCCTGCTCTTTTTCCGTTAACTGCGCATCTGCCGCTGCAAGCCGATTTTCCGCATCTGTAATCTGTGCCTCTGCTGCTACAAGCTGAGCCTCTGCTTCAGCGCTGGCTGCCTCAAACGCTGCGATGTTTTGTTCCAGAAATGTTTTCTGCTCATGCATCGTGGAAAGCTGCTGTGCTAACTCTGTCTGCTTTGCTTCCAGCGCAGTTTTCTGTTCCAACAGGGATGCATACACTTCATCTTCTTCTGTCAGTCCGTCAAGCTGAGCCGTAATCGCCTCGATCTGCCCTGCCACTTCTGTCTGCGCAGCTTCCACGTCCAAAAGCTGGCCGCCAAGCTGGGCTAACTGATCCTTTGCTGTTTCGTACTGGTTTTTCTGCTCCTCGTACGCTGCTTTCTGCGCTTCATACTGTGCGCGTCCTGCAGCGGTTTCTTCTTTTTTGCTTTCCAGTTCCTCACGCGCGGCGGAAAGCTGTTCCTTCGCAGCATTTAATTCCGTTTCTTTTACGGAAAGCTGTTCTTTTGCCGCATTCAGTTCCGTCTGTTTCTGACTCAGCTCAGTTTTTGCTGCCGAAAGCTGCGCCATTTTTTCTTCTAACTCTGTTTTACCAGATGCAATTTCTGTTTCTTTCGCTGCGAGCTGCGTCTTTCCGTCAGAAAGTTCTTTTGCTTTCGCTTCCAGTGCTGCCTTTCCGCTTTCCAGCTCTGCTGCTTTCTGATTCAGCGTTGTTTTTCCGCTTTCCAGTTCTGCCGCTTTCTGACTCAGCGTCGCTTTTCCACTTTCCAGCTCTGCCGCCTTTGCTTCCAGCGTCGCTTTTCCGCTCGCAAGTTCTGCCTCTTTGTCTTTCAGCGTTGCCTTGCCGGATACCAGTTCCTGTTCTTTATCGGCGATCGTTGCTTTCGCACTGAGAAGTTCCTGCTCTTTTTCTGCAATGGTCTGTTTTCCGTCAAGGAGTTCCTGTTCTTTCTCAGCAATCGTCTGCTTTCCGTCAAGGAGCTCCTGTTCTTTGTCCTTTAACGTCTGCTCACCGTCGAGAAGTTCCTGCTCTTTGTCTGCAATCGTCACTTTCGCGTCGGCAAGCTGCTGTGCGCCGTCATCCAGTTCTGTTTTGGCATCGGTTAATTTCTGCTCTGCATCAGCGACCTGCTGTTTTGCATCGTCGATCTTCTCCTGGCCTTCGGTTTTGACTGCCGTATACCGCCGATCGCACGCCGCGTCCTCGAGTGCTTCGATCTTTATCTGTACAGCCTTTACCGTCTCATCATACGCATCGCTGTAGCTCGCCTCTTCCTGTGCGCCGTCCGCCTGGACGTAAATCTCTGTATAGAGATCCGAGGTAAATGTCTCCGGAAGCAGCAGTGCAAAACTGTTGATGCTTCCGTTTCCAACCGAGCCCGTTCCGCGGTTCAGATCCATATAGTAAGGGAGCGTCGCCGAACCAACAATCGTAAACGTGTCACCGGTCAGCGAATCCGAAAGCGGATCCTCCGTTCCCGAAGTGAACGTTACCTGATCTCCGATCTCACAGCCGGAACTTTTCAGAAACTGCGTATCAACAAGAATTTCATCCTCTTTCTCCGGCATCCGTCCCTCGACCACGCGCGGCTCATTCACACCGTCCGTCAGCGCAATCAGTTTCACAACCTGCTCGCTCTCGCCGATGTCATGCAGCACTTCCACCGTCTTTCCGCCGTAGACCGCTTTCACGCCGTCCGTCAGCGCGATATCCACCAGATCATCGTCCGTCAGCCCCTGCGTTCCAAGGACTTTCAAATCCATATAATTTACTTCATCATAATACCGGTCCGCCGAAACCTTCATATCTCCTTCCGCCGACCGGATGCCCGAGAAAAACGCCGCGCCAAGAAGCACGATGAAAAAGACTGACAGGAACCGCCCCTTGTTCTTTGTGATTTCCCGGATAAAGTCTTTTCGAAATGCTCTCATCGTCCACCTACCATTCTATCTCTTCCACCGGCGTCGGGTTCTCATTCGTTTTCATGCCCGCCACTTTTCCGTTTCGGATTTTGATCACGCGGTCCGCCATCGGTGTCAGCGCCGAGTTGTGGGTGATGACAATGACCGTCATCCCCTTCTCCCGGCAGGTATCCTGCAGCAGCTTTAAGATCGCTTTACCCGTCACATAATCAAGCGCACCGGTCGGCTCATCGCAGAGCAGCAGTTTCGGATTTTTTGCCAGCGCACGCGCAATCGCCACACGCTGCTGCTCGCCGCCCGAAAGCTGCGCCGGGAAGTTATTCATTCTCTCTTCCAGCCCGACCTCCGCAAGCACCTCCGACGCATCCAGCGGATGCTTACAAATCTGCATCGCCAGCTCCACATTCTCGAGCGCCGTCAGGTTCTGCATCAGATTATAAAACTGAAAAACAAATCCAATATCCTCCCGCCGGTACTGGATCAGCTTCTTGCCGCGGTACTTACTGATCTCTGCCCCGTCCACCAGCACCTTTCCTGAAGTCGCTGTGTCCATTCCGCCGAGGATATTCAGCACCGTCGTCTTACCCGCACCGCTCGGTCCGACCACAATCACAAACTCACCCTTTTCCACATCAAAGCTGATCCCATCCGCAGCCTTGATGGTAACCTCACCCATTTGATAGGTCTTGGTTACATCCTGAAGACTCACATATCCCGCCATGCCGCCGTGTTCCTCCTATGTAAAAAATCGATATTTCCTATTTCTTTTATTGTATCAATCTACAGCCGCGGCGGCTAGTCCTAAGTAGGCGAATTTACTGTTTTTTTATAAATAGCATCCCCCCTTTATTTCAATACTGCCCTGATCATACATCTTATCCCAACCAGAATAATCACCACCGGCATCAGTGCATTGATCCATGCCCAGGTATTATTTAAAAATGCCGTAATGATAAATTCTCTGTACTTCACACAACTGACAATTACCAGCAGACCTCCGGCCGCAATCCATCCGAGTAAAAATCTTTTAATCACTGTCCATACTGTCACTGTATCAAAATCCATGCAGATCACCACCTCCTGTAATCTCTGTGCCATCTCCACCGCAGCCGTGCCGCCAAATAAAGAATTGCTATAACAACTAACAAAACAGGAAACGCAGATGATAACAGCCTGACAACAAAAACGGCAATTCTGGCCGTTACCGCTTCAAAATTCAAAATAATTCCAATTGCTGCAATCCCTGACAGCAGAGAACAGATTATCACAGCAATCGCCACTCCCGATACGGTTCTCATGCCATGCCCTCTGCTGCCTTCCCGTTCAAAGATATTTCCAGAACGCATCATCCTCTGTCACTCCCCTCTCAGATCTTAACCACGCCTACCAGACGCGCGAACGCTTCTTCCAATTCCGCCTCATCCAGTTCATCATCGGAGATCTGCTCTTCCAGCGGTTTCTCACACATTGCAATTGCTTCCTGCGCCGAGTAATCGGCAAAAACAATGGACGTAATCCCATCTCCATATTGTTCAAACATGGCAGCCGTACAATAAATGCTGTTTTTCACATTTTCTGCAGACGGAAGTCTGCCGTCACAGTCAATATAACTTCGAAAACCGATTTCTCCATCCTCGCAATCAAACTCAAAACAGCCATTTTTCAAACCATAATTCGCTCTATGAAGAAACTCGCTCATCTGAGCCATCATCTCCTCATCTTTCTCATCCGCATGAACAGGGCAGATTCCGTAAACAACCAGTTCATCGTTTTTAACATCTATTACATACTTGATTTTACGAATTTTACTGCTTATTTTTAAATCAAACTTGAACAATCCTGCTTTTTCAAGAAAATCAAAATGCCAGTTCTTTTCTTTCAGAAACTGTTCTACAATCTTTGCGATTTCATTGGAATATGTACTTTTTTTCATATGTTTACCCACCTTTTCTTTCTGTTGCTTTTTCCTGTAAGAGGCGTCTCATCTTTATATAGAGAAATAAAAATCTAACCTTAACCGTTTTCAGCTTTTATTTTTGATATCAGACAACCGTCAGGCCATATCCCGTATTCTTCAGGAAATCTGCTGTATGAATGAAATAAATATTGTTGTTCGCCGTTGTTTTTACAGCAAGATAATCTGACTGCCTTCCAAAAATCCCCGGACGTGCAGAAAGATCCTCGCTTCTCACTCTGAGCCTTTCCTCACTTTGAATCTGCCAGTTCACAGCCCTTTGAAAAGTAAAAAGCAATGCAGGCGGTTTTACCGCGTTCGGCATCGGTTTATGATACTGATATGTTCCAAACAGAGCCTTCGAAATCTCTTCCGTTGCAGCCGGTGTTCCATGCTGAAACAGAACAACATTGGCAAAATCCAGATCTGCATTTCCTTTCATGGATTCTTTTACATTCTGTGATATTACGATCAGTTCAATTCTGCCTTGTCTTTTTAACTGCATGATGTATCTCATCAGCTCATCATTTTCATCTGCAAACTCCATCTCATCGAGAAGAATCCTGACTTTCGGTACATCCTTCAATGTCTGAAAAATCTCCTCCTTCAGATAAGCGTTAAAAATCCGCTGACTGCCGGAGCTGGCATATATCACCATTCCATCAAGTTTTTCTTTACAGCCGCTTGGAAGATTATATTTTGTATCGCTTCCCGTCACATAAATATTTTCAAATATTTCTTCCAGCCGCTCCAATAACCGCCGAAACACAATGCCCGCTTCATGGTTTGCCCGAATATTATCTGCAATAACATTGGAAAGCCCCTGCTGTAAAGCCAGTTCCGATATAAAATCATCATCCTCCTCAAGAAGCTTTACGACTGCAGGCAGTGAGACTGGATATTCTGTCGAAACAATGTTAAGTACCGCTGCCGCATAAATCATTACCTGCCCGGCCATACTGCTGTATCCCATTTCTTCTGCTGTCATGCAGACAAACCGAAGCATCTGCTGGGCAGACATTCCGTAGAAAGGATGATAATTTTTTTCTGCAGGCCAGGACACCCTGACGGCACCGCTTTTCCGCCTATTTTGATCCTGCTGTATCAACGCTGCCAGTTCCTGATGACTCGTGAGGACAATGGTTGAAACATCCCTTTTTTCCATGCACGCCCTGACCAATGACAGCACCATTTCCTTATTTCCTGCTTCCATTCCTGTTATCAGAAGATCACCGCAGATGGAACGAAAAAACATGTCACAGTCAATGCGGCCCTCCAATACCCGTCTTGCAGAATTTAAATGTTCACACTCTCTGATGATCATTCCCTTATTACTCATCGTTTTTCCCCTTACGCACTCACTGTTTTATCTCTCTGTAAAGCGGCATTCGGAATATAAACGGTTTTTCACCTGCCAGCGCCACTACAGCATCACCATTCCTTAGTCTCAATAAATTCCAGTCCTCTACGGTATGCCCTGCTCTCTGAATATTCAGATTTTCCTGCTGTGCAGAAAAACTGAAATTCTGGTAATTTTCTCCTAATCGATGAATCACAAACTGCCTGGTATCAAAATCATTTGTTCGAAACGCTGCCATATTCTGAAAAGAAGAAAGAATATTTTTTGCTCCGGCCTCCCCATACCGCTCCTCAAGACCGGCTGTATTCTGCAGACCGCACAGCATTTTAACATTCTCTGAACGTCCGAAGTTCAAAGCATCCGAAAAATGCTGAAGCTTAGGAAGCAACAGTGCTTCGTCCAGCAGAAAATACGTATTCCCTTTTACCGCCTGTCTGCCTCCTAATGCATGGGCAAGCGCACGGTCAAGAAGAATCCCATAGATTGGCGCCAGAAGCTGACCTTTTCTCAAATCATATTCAATGAATACTACTTTCTTCTTTCCTCCTGTAATTATTTCCCGCATGGAAAATTCCTTCGATGGATCTGATTTTGCAAATGGACCTACAAACATTTTTCTCAGCAGCGCTCCAAAATAGGAGTTCACTCCCTGTGTCTGATTGCTCTTGCCTGAAATATAATCCTGACAGCTGCGCCAGTCTGACATATAATCTAATTCCAGAATTTTCTTCAGGTCTTCGTTCGTGCTGCCTGCCAGAAAACGGATAAATTCCTGGTTGTTCAGTTTTGACTGATCTGACCGCCAGTATGTTCTCATATAATAAATCATAAGTGCTGCTACTACCTGCTCTGCCATTGCCGGAAAGATCGGCTGTGTTTCGCTGTTCATCGTCTGAAACAGCTGCTCACATAACTCCAGGGCATCCTCATCCGATTCTGTCGTATAAACCAGTTTTCCGTCTATTCCGCGGGGCATTACCTCTGCAAAAATGTTATGATACGATGTGATTTTCCGATACTTCTCTCCGTTTCCAATGACAATCTTCTGACTGTCGGGAATCCGGCTTCCAAAAGTCTCCAGATAATCTCCCTTCGTGTCAAAAATAACGATCACATCTCTTTCTCCCTGTGCATTCAGCAGATACTTCAGACAGATATTAAAAATGTTGGTTTTTCCTGTTCCCGGCGCACCGATCGCCAGAAAACCATATGCCAGCATGTCCTTACTCAGTCCGAAAACTTTTCCGGTATCCGGATCCCGAAAAACCACAAATGGTCTGTTTTCTCCATCTGCCGTCCAGGATGGAACGACGTTTTCAACTATGCTCTGTCCCAGCAGCGTCTTACTATACATTCTCCCGTTTCTTTCCTGTTTTTCTCCGGCTCCAATTTTCTTTCTTCCAAAATCATATGACATCGCTTTCTCCTCCTTCATATCTCCATATCACTGTCTATTCCATCGGTAATATCCTCATCCGATACACTTGCCTCTTCATTCTCCTGCTGGCTCTGTGTATCTGCTTCCGGACCTTTTTCTGCCGTTTCTTCTGCTTCTTCATACACCTCCTCATCCGCCGCTGCCGGATTTTGTACTGCCTGATTATATTCCTCCAATGACACTGGCCTTGGATCAAATGACATTTTCGCATCTTCGTTTGCTGCTGTACTTTCTCCAAGTTGTTCATAAAGATTCTGATACGTTGCAATCATTTCCGCTTTAACAGCCTCTTCTGTGTTTTTATCTACTTCTACATTTGTTCCAAAATACTGGTTCTGCAAAACCTGATTCAGATCTTTTTCAAAATTGGGATTCTGAAATTCTAAAATTGCCTTTTGTTCCATCGCCTGATATCCCGTTGTGGCCATCGACTTTGTATATGTCTCGAAAGATGCCTCTGTTCCATATTTGCCGGACAGCTCCTGCAGAATAGATGCTGTCTTTTCTTCCGCTGTACGGTACGCATCCCTCTCTGTGGCCTGAAAATAATACATGTAATATCCATTTGCTGTTTCCCCCGTCATATACTGGCTTCCCCACTGACCCTTTCCATTCTGGAAAACGATACTGTTGGTATAGCTGTTCGCCTGATATTCACTGGTCAGCTGTAAATCGTCAATCTGGATTGTGCCATCAATAACCTGATCCTGAAAGCAATGCATATTTTCATGCAGTATCGTGTTTAATGTCTGGCAGTTATAATCATCCATTCTGTGCTGAACGGTCTGCCCTTTGTATTCAAACGTCTGAACTCCACTGACAGCCATATCACGATTCACCTGAATCACACCATCTGCTGCATTCCCGCTTTCATTTACCGGAAGCTCTGCAAACCGTACTTCCGGAGCTCCTATCTCTCCTTTCTCCATTGCATCTCTGTTTACTACTTCCTGCAGAAGATCCAGCTTTTCACTTTCCGAAAGCCGGGCATAAGCGGATTCGCGGAACATGGAATACAGCTGCCCGTCACTTACTTCCCCATATCTGGTTGGATGTACTCCGTATTCTCCCATAACAGACTACCTCCTCATGTTCCAGATCCTCATTTCTGCAGTCTCAATCTCTCCCTCCTCTAATTCTGTCATCACCTCCCACGCACTTAAGAAATCTCTGCTTCCCCAGATCGCCAGAATCATCGGCAGAGAATATTTCCCAATATAAATATCGGTCAGTGTGCGATTTTCCGACCATTCCTGGACATTCTGCCGCAGCTTTTCAGGACATCTTTCCAGTATTTTTACCGCCTTGTTATGCGCGTCCTCTTCTGTAAGGTTATATTCCTTTACAATTTTATCCACCAGTTTTTCTCTGCTGCATTTTTCCATATGCGTTTCTCCTTTCCTGTTCTACTTTTATATAGTGAAACATTGGTTTTTCCTTAACCTTTTTTATAAAAAAAATGAGGATCCAATATACATATCAGATCCTCTGCTGTCACACTATCTCTCTTGTTCCATTTCCTTCTTAAGTTTTTGCAGAAAAGTTTTCACTGTCCTGCTGATGCTTGCCTCATCACGCCCATATTTCTTTGCCAGATCTCTCTGGGTTGGCAAGGTCCCCTTTTTATTCCATTCTTCTGCCACCTCTTTGCTGATAAAAGAATATCGCTGTTCCGGTTCTTCCAGACACATCCATAGTTTTGTTGTGATAACATCTGAAATAATCGGCTGCTGCTTTGCTCTCAGCCCTTGAAACACTTTATCTACTTTATTCAGGATATTTTCCGCGCCTTCCTTTTCTTCAAAGTCCCTCTCAATATTCACATTGTTCGCAATATGGCCCCACAGCTCTTCTTCATCTTCGTCACTTATAGAATTTCCGGTTTCAACTTGAATATCCACCAGTTCCGCCAGTTCTCGAATGGTTTTCACCGGAAGTTCCATTGCTTCTGCCAGTTTTGAATACAGTTCTTCTGGTTTATCTTTCTTTTCTATTTTTTCTGCACATTTAATATACTTACGAACTGCTCTTACTGTATTTTCAGAAACATGAAGGCCTCTGTATTTCTCCGCTAACCGTTCCCTGTTTTTTGTGTATTTAAATTCCTTTTTCCACGCATAATTAAAGAAGTTCAGAAACTCACCCCTGGCACTATCGTACGTATCAATACAGCGATTTGCAGTTTCTGTAATCTCACATCCGTATGGCTCGTACTTCTCTTTGTTTATGGAAAGTAAATACAGATAAAGATTCTCTATCATTTTTAAACGTGCATTTCGAAAAGCTACCGGTTCCGCCTTTTTATCCAAAGAGAACAACGGCGATTCCTGAATCAGTTTCTCATATTTTTCTTTATCAGCTCTCTTGTACATACCCTCATCCACCCCTGTAAAATTAAAACGTTAAAAGTGTATTAAACATTCTTCTCGCCTTATCCGGGTCTGTGCACTGAATTGTATTTGTGACAGAGCTCAGACAGTACAACGGCATCATATCACAGATTTTCGTATCAACCGCTCGGCCGTTTTCAAAGCTTGCCTGCCCATAGACAATATTGTCTACCGTACAGTTCAAAAATTTCTCTGCAAAACTAAGCGTTGTAAACAGCACAATCGGCAAGTCCTTCGGACCATATGTGATGTCTGCCAGAATATGGGAATTGTCCGAAATATGCGCCACGATTTCTTTCATCAACTGCTCATGTACCGTCTGGTGCTCTTCAAATTCAGAATTGATTATCGTATATGAAATGTCGGCGTCAATTTTCTCATTTACTGCTTCCAGTTCTTCCTTGAAACGCTCTATATTTTTTTTGTAATGATCATTCTTGTCTTTTTTAACCAGCAGAACGACATCCAGCTCATCCTCCGATGTCATAGTTTTTTCAAGAAACGCACAAATCGGATAACTCACCTTTCTGTCGGATACCGGAAGAGATCTGTCTGTACTGGAATATATCACCTGGTCAAGATTCTCCTTCATTGAAATGTTGCAAATAACCGTTTTTTTCATCTTGTACACCTCTCTTTATAATTCGTTATAATATCACAGACATTCCGAATCCCTGTGTATTTTCCCCCATACAGATTCTTTTGAGTATCTGTAATACAAGTGGTTCTTTTAAATTATTATAGACAGTTCGATGCACAAATACAATCTTTTTCCTCTATGTATTCCACTTTCAGTTTTTCGTTCACACCATCTGAACTAATTCCATCGCATATTTCAGACGAACATTCTTCAGCACCTCACCTCCATATTCAAACCCTGTATAATCGCTCAAAAATGATATATCACAAATCCGAAAAATACGCTGCATTATGGTCTGGTTGATTCTAATCTGTATATTCTTCGTCTTGATTTTCATATATGTTCTTTTTATCACCCCTTTTTGAATACAAATTCCCTGATCAGGCGAAAAGGAATATTTTTCGAATGGCCAGAATACATTTCGTGTATTCCATGGTAATTCGTCGTCTGCCTCATACGAACTGGCTGAATAATCATTTTGCTCTTCTGGAAGTCCTTCCACATCAGGAATATTTTTCAGAACCATAACACCCAGAACAGCTATCCCTATCAGAAGAAGCATCTCCACACCACCTGGCAGTTTCAGACACGTTACCACTACCGTTAATGCAGAAATCCCCAGGGCAGCTTCTCTCGCTTTTTTATTATTTCCGATTAATATAATGGAAAGAAGCGTATCCATGATAATTTTAATTCCATTCACGCTGCTCTCTCCGGCTCGCGTATTAAGCAGCAAAAGAATAAGCCAGATTCCAAAACCTTTGCCAAAGTTTTTCACACTTTTCTTTACAGATTCCATCTTTTTTCTCCTCTCTTAAACATCCATACCATCATCATCGATACCGGAATCTACTTCTGTCTCGTTCTGCATGTCCTGTTCCTGCTGAAATTCCTCCACCGCATCAAGGTATTTCTCACTCATTTCAGCCGTTGACTGAATTGCATCTTCTTCTGTCATGGAAGGATCCTGCATTGCATGTTCATAATATGCATTCACAGTATCTCTGAGACTCTGGTTATACTCTTCCAATGTCACTGGTTTTGGATCAAAACTCATCTTGTTTCCTCCTTTGCTTTAAATGGTGTGTTCCATTTCTGAAGTACAAGTTTAGTGTACAAGATTTTCAAAACATTCTCTGCGGCATATCGGGCAAAAAAGTTACAAAAAAAGAAGCTCTGCGGCATTTCAGCTAATACCGCAAAACTTCTTTTCTTCTAATTTCATCCAGAATGTATACCCTACAAAGACTTACCAAGCTTACTTCCATCTATTTTACTGAACAATTCCAGGATCGTTCCTGCAATTTCTGCGTTATATGTATAGATGCCTCGCTTCGTAAGGATGCTCTGATAGCATGATGTAGCTTCTTGTTCTGTCATAACATTCACATGCGCTGCTTTGTTTCTGTACTTATTTCGTATCTGCTCACACTTCCAGACGAAGCAGCCAGCCTGACTTGTCAATCGGTCATCTGTTTTTTCACCGATATAAAATGCCTCGAATGGAATTTCCTTATAGTAATCTAAAACGATTGTCGAGAGATATTCCGCCATTCTTTTTCTCATCAATTCTGATTGTGCCAACTGATTTTTGCGGATAAATGTTTTCGGCGAAAGTTCGCCTGTCTCACCAAATAGAAACGGCAGCTTTCCCATCGTAAAAAATTTTATTCGTTTCAATGTACAATCTGTTTTTTTCAAAAACTGATATTGTGGAATGGATAATAACTCCTCCGGCCAGAATTTATAGATTTCATCCGCATTTTCATTCGACGGTTCCCCGTAATTATCTGCCATAAAATCAAGTAATCCATCAAAGAAAACTCTCTTTAATTCTGCTTCCAGTGCGGCCGTACAGCATATACACACACCAGACCAGTCAAAATCCGGTGCAGCAATATCCGAACATCTGCTTAATAAAACGGCGGAAGAAACCAGAGACGTCTGCGAAGACTTCATAACATACTGCCATCTTTCGCCAAACAGTGCCTCCAATTTCCGTCTTTCCTCAGCAATATCCTGATTTTTCGAATCCACCAGTTTCTGATCAATCTGTTCAGAAGTTTTCCTCACAAAAGAACCTATGGATTCATCCTTGTCCTTATCCTGCAGTTGATTAAAATGTACTTTTTCACTTCTCAGAAAACTGCTGAGTTCATTTTTAACAAACTCTGCAATGTACCTGGTGCCTTCACGGACTTCTGCCATATCTTCTGCCATCTTTTTTAAGGTTTCTCCCTGTTCTTTCGATTGGCGTTCCCGATCGGCTCTGTCTCTTTCTTCCTGTTCTATTTTGACTTTTTCTTTAAGAACTGCTAATTGCTCTGTAAGCTTCCATCCATCTTTCCATATACACTTTTCAAAAAACTTCGTTATATTTTCTTCTTCTGAAAGATTTTCTGGTGCATCTGACAAATATTGGAAATCCGTCTCTTTCATGGCCGGATCAGCAAGCAGTAAGCGGAGAGAGACCAGAAATGCAAATACTGTCGTATAATTCTCTGTGGCCGTTTTTACTAATCCATTTTCCACATTCGTGAGAAATTCTAAGTTTTCTTCTCCACAAATGGCTGTATCCCCATAAATACAGGCCGTTTTATCCCCGGCAAATCTTGAAACGTAATCTTCTTTTCCCCAGTAAATCTGGGACTCCTCGATATCCCTTGTACTTGGCCGTTGTGACAATGCCTGAAGAGAATGCGGCATTTCTATTAATGTCGCAGAACCTCTCAAAAAAATTGTCAATCCTCATCTTCTATCGTTCCAAAAAGCTCATCGAACTTGGCCTCCAGCATTTCCTGTAAAGAACGCGTTTTTTCATCAAGGTTATCATCCGCACTCTTTGGATTGCTTTTCTTCTCCTCCTCTTCCTTATTGCGCATGATATTTCTCATTGCTTCGGCAAATTCCATATGTTTATTCATTAATTCATCTCCCCTCTTTTCAGGCAGTCTCTCGAAAGAATTCTTTGTTTTCCGGAAGTGCATACCAGCTCTGCGTATTGTCTTCTCCCAATGCATAAATAGATACACGGGAGCGTTTCATATTAAGTAAATCCTCTGTAAAAAGAATCGGATCTTCCTCTCTCCACATGCCGTTTTCCTTTAAATATTCGGCAATTTTCATGTTGTGTTCGAGGGATTCTCCGCAGATAATCATCTGAGGATATGCTGTATCGCCATGAAAATTTGAAACAAGATACGCTTCATTATTAACCAGGTTATAATAGCGCTCAATTTTGTTCAGCAGCTTCGCGTAGGAGTCTGGTGTATCCCGAACGACCTCATAAGCCAATACAGATTCCTCATCAATTCGAACATTGGCAGCTGTGCGAATCATACAGTCTTCTCCTGCCTGTTCGAGATCGTTTGCCCGCATGGTTTCCATGATGCCGAATCGCTGCATCTGGGTGTTGCTCATCAGAAGGTTAAGAACAATCTGATTACCAACCAGAATACGCTTCACATCGCATGGAGTATCGCCAGCGATTCCTTTTTCTTTTCGTCTGGAATAAGATACATAGCGGTTTCCCATATGAAAGACCACTCCGCTTTCCACCGCAAATGTGTGTCCAAAATAGTCCAGTTCGTAATATTTCAGTCCATGTTCAAACCCGGCAGATACCATCTCATTCTCCTGGATTACGTGATATTTCATCAGTTTAAGAATACGCTTTCTTAACCTTGGACGTGTTACATCAAATCCTCTGAGTGTAATGTATTCATAGATCTGCAGCGAATTCAGGTATTTTGCTGCCGCAATTTCCTCAATGATGGCAATATCTGTGTCATCCAAAAGATCATAAAGTTCATCCATACTAGTCATACAGTACTGCACAAAAGAATGTTCTATATGTTCATTCTCTCTGGCGGCAAAGATCGGAGTTTCAGAAACCACAGACTCTGCCAGTTCAGCTGTCATTCTTGCATAGTTTTTAGGATCGTTCCATTTGCTATAGTTCATCATCTTATTCTCCCTTCCATTACAGATCATTTTCAATCATCGTGATCAGCTTCTGTCTCAGGTTATCCTGCTCCAGATTGGCACAGTAGTATTCGCAGAAATACTCGATGGTCTCCATCTGAGATGTTGTCAGATAGTTATCAATCAGGAGCAATCTGTTTGGAATAATACCGTATTCCTGGCCAATGCGGGCCAGTTTATCGAAGTCATGGAAATTCTTCCCTGATTTGATTTCGATTACATAAACGATGGAATCTGTCACATTTTCAATGATCAGATCAAACTCGTTCTTCAGCCTGCCGTCAACAGTCGCCACCTTTGTGTTTGCATAAAGCTTAAACTGCTTCTGATGCTTCTTTTCCAGTTCCGTGAGGACATCCTGGACGGCCTTGCGGATGGCGATTTCCATGTACTGGCCGGTAATAAACATCTGCGCTCTCGGGCTGAAGATCAGTTTACCGTTGATGACATCACAGTCTGCGCAGTAACGAATTTCAGACATAACGCCATACAGACTCTCAAAAAGATCAATAATACTGCTCTTTGCCTCTTTCGAAAGGCCGCGCAGGCTGAGATGGAAGTCTTCCTGTTTTGTTACATAGAATCCTCTCAGATTATTGAGAAGGCCTCTGATTTCTGCATCCAGATGCAGCATCTTACATGCAAGATCTTCCACTGCAGGAGGAACCAGTTCAGCATTCTGAGAATACTCGATTTTGATATTCTGGCTTCTCTTTGTCAGTACATCAGCTACAAGATTTCTGTTTTCGTCAGTTACCGGTTTTAATGCAGTTGCTTTGATCATGCTTAAACCTCCTCGTATCTCAGAACCATTCGTCTGGTTTCCTTTTTCTGTCGGTTACGTTTGTACCTGGTTTTCAGTTCCATGCAGGTCGTAGGGCGGGTCCAGATATTACCTTTTTTCAAGGCATTTTCACGTTCTGCTCCACGGCTGGCATTGAACTGTGTTATTTTACGTTTCTGAACTGAGTTCTTCATTTCGAATACCTCCCTCACTTTTAAATAGATTTCAAAGCATCCATTTCTAAAGTACACGTTCAGTATACGAAACATTTTAAACATCGTCCTTGTCGTATCGGGGAAAAAAGTTATAAAAAAAGAAGCTCTGCGGCATTTCTACTAATGTCGCAGAACCTCTTGGGATTTTCAGACTGATTATGTACTTGCAGATTTACATATGGACATGCTCTGGGAACAGTAGTGTGTAAAACCCAGAAAAGTAAAGGTCTCTGGTTTCTTTCCGAGTTTCTGGCATCTTGCTTTCGCATAGCGCCCAAACTCTATCAGACGACTCTTTTCTTCCTCAAGGCTTAATCCAAAGTATTCCATTCTATGTTTCAAGTGTTCATAGAACCATTCTGCATCTGATTTATATTGGAATGTTACTACAAAATCATCCGCATAAACTACCATACCTGCATAACCTTTCAATTTCGGTGTAATCACTTCTTTGAACCACCAGACCAGGACATAATGCATGTAAACGCAGGAGATTACAGGTGAACAGACAGAACCCTGTCCGCTTCCTTCTTCTGTTTCTTCAAACTCATAGTTGTTCATAATCCCTGCTTTCAGCATTCTTCTGACAAGGCGGAGGATATTCGGGTCTTTGATCTTTGATTCTATAAAACGCATAATCCATTCATGCTCGAGATGCTGGAAGAATCCTTTAATGTCCGCATCCAGTACATAGTTTGTTGGTTTTCTTTCCAACATGATATTTAGTTTGCGGATTGCTTTATGGCATCCCCTGTTCGGCCGGAACCCCATCATTTCATCGTAAAATATCGGTTCAAACACTGCTTCCAGTATTCTGCGCAGTGCTTCCTGCACCAGCTTATCTTCATAACAGTAGATGCTGAGCGGACGCAGCTTTCCGTTATCCTTCGGTATTTCTACCAGTCTTGCCGGTTTCGGCTTATAGGATTTCCTCTTTAATCGTTCTACAAGAGCGTTCAGATTCTCTTCCAGACTTCTTCCGTATTCTTCTTTGGTGATTCCATCAATTCCTACGGCCTTTGTTCCATCCATCTGGGTATGGCAGCTTTTCAGCATTTCCTGATTTATCAGATGTCCCAAAGATGTGAATACCATGTCTGGATTTTCTTTTGATAATTGTGATATTCTCGCCAATTTCGTTTCCATTAGTTCCTCTATCTCTGTGTATAGCTAATGTTTCCTCTTTGATATAGTTTCGCAGGCCAGAGCTGTGAGGAACAGCTCTCTCTCGACTTCCCTCCGGTATTTATTTTGTTCCTGCCATCATCGGTACTACTTGGGCCTCCGACTACCTGCATTTCCTTTGCCATCCTTCTTTTGATTGTCAGGCATACTTCCTGTTTACACACTTCAGAAAGAAAATGCAGGTTCTCTCCAGTTGATATATATTCCCTGTGTAACATGAATAGT
>OLGM01000137.1_pt1 | contig 53758 bp, 51 predicted proteins | sample 1606001 | NCBI WGS metagenome assembly OLGM01 (sample SAMN03283294) | human gut metagenome | biome: human-associated habitat; material: feces | host: Homo sapiens | place: Peru | collected 2012
CGGCATAGCGCAAAGGCGTCCCCTTGGGGGAGCTGGCGAACGTAGTGAGCCTGAGAGAGTGGCTTTTTTGTGCGATGCAACGTTCCATAACATAAAATTGCAACCAATTTGCAATTTGGTATTGCAATTGGGAAGCATATCGTGTATAATCTTCCCTGCACGAAAATGCAAACTGATTGCAAATTGTTGAGAGACGACCCTCTGCGGGTCTTTGGAGCGATTATTTATGGAACTGTTTCTGGATGTTCTGGGCGAAACCTTGGTGGATACCGCCAAGATGCTGCCCTTTCTGTTTTTGGCCTATCTGCTGATCGAGTATATCGAGCACCGCCACGGCGAGCGCATCGAGGCGCTGCTGGCGGGCGGCGGACGCTGGGGCGCTGTGCCGGGCGCGGTACTGGGCTGTGTGCCGCAGTGCGGCTTCTCGGCCATTGCGTCCAACTTCTACGCATCCCGGGTCATCACGCTGGGCACGCTGATGGCGGTGTACCTTGCCACCAGCGATGAAGCCATCCCGCTGCTGGTGTCCATGCCCGCCTACTGGGATAAGCTGGCTGTCTTGATGGCCATCAAGGTGGTGTACGCCATCGTGGTGGGCTTTGTGCTGGACTTTGTGCTGCGGGGCGTGTTGCCCAAGGGGCTGCGGGGCGGCTATACCGGCCATGCGGACGAGGTGGACTGCCACGAGGAGCACAGCGATGCCGAGGGTAACGAAAAGCCCATCTGGCAGGCGGCGCTGCGCCACACGCTGGAGATCTTTGTGTTCATCTTCGTGTTCAGTCTGGTGTTCGGCATGATCGTGGAAGGCGTAGGCGAGGACGTATTCGCCGAAGTGCTGGGCGGCATGGGCTTCTTCCAGCCGGTGGTGGCGGCTCTGGTGGGGCTGATCCCCAACTGCGCCGCCAGCGTGCTGCTGACCCAGCTGTATGTGGAAGGTGCGCTGCGCTTTTCCAGCCTTGTGGCGGGGCTGTGCACCGGTGCGGGCGTGGGCTTGGCTGTGCTGTGGCGCGCCAACCCCTCGTGGAAGCAGAACCTCTTCATCACCGGCCTGACATGGGTCGCCGGTGCCTTTGTGGGCGTGGCGATGCAGGTGGTCGTGGCGGTGTTTGCCTGAAGATAAAATTATTTTGGATTTCGGGACAGTGGGATGCCTGCGGGCATTCGGCTGTCCCATTTTTCTTTTCCCCCTCTCCCGCTGGACTTTGAAATGTGTTATACTGGGAGAAAACGATGCACACAGGAGAGATGACCATGCAATATAAGATTCTGGCAAGCGATTACGACAACACGCTGATGCCCTTTGGGGAGGCGAAGCCCCGCCCGGCGGTGGTAAAGGCGGTAAAAAAGCTGCAGGCCGCCGGGGGCAAGTTCGTGCTCAGCACCGGCCGCTCCTACCCCGCTATCCGGGATAAAAACCAGCTGGGCGGCATCCGGTACGACTACGCCATCACCTGCAACGGTGCCTGCGTGGTGGACAGGCAGGGCAACGTGATAGCTGAGCATCCGCTTACCAGCGAGGAAATGTATGTGCTGGTGGATTTCTGCGAGGATTATAACTACCCGCTGCAATTCAACTTCCGGGATGCCTATTACGCCTACTGCGAGTACGAGTATCTGCACACCGGCTATCAGATGATGAACAGCCCCGGGCTGGACTGTGTGGACGGCGAGGATCAGGACAGGCATTTAGTGGATATGCCCCACGCTGCCTTTGCCGCCATGCCGCCGCAGGAGGTGGAGCGCTTCCACGAAAAATACGGCTACCTTGGCCTGCACTGGATGCAGGTGGGCGCGCAGAATGCGGACGGCTACTGCTACTACGATATCGTGCGCGGCGGCATGGATAAGGGCGTAGGACTTGCCGACCTGTGCGCACAGATGGGGCTTACACTGGCTGATGCCGTGGCCGTGGGCGATTCTGCCAACGATGTGGGGATGCTGAAGGCGGCGGGTCTGAGCGCCTGCATGGCAAACGGCACCCCGGACGCCAAGGCCGCTGCCGACCGGATCATCGGGGACGTGCGGGAGGACGGCGTGGCGGCGCTGATCGAGGAGCTGTGGTTCGACGGCCCCCGCGCGGAGCCTTCCGGTAAAGACTTCGGCTCTGCATGGGGCAATATTGAAAGCGCAGGCGGCAGCTTATGAGCTTTGCGCCGGTGTACGATGACCACAGCCGGGCGCTGATCTTGGGCACATGGCCCAGCCCCAAAAGCCGGGAGACGGCCTTTTACTACGGCCACCCGCAAAACCGGTTCTGGCCGCTGCTGGCGGCGCTGACCGGAGAGCCGCTGCCCGCGCGGGAGGATATCGCCGCCAAAAAGCAGCTGCTTCTGCGCCACGGGCTGGCGCTGTGGGATACGCTGGAAAGCTGCACCATCACCGGCGCGTCGGATGCCTCCATCAAGGATGTGGTGCCTAATGATATCGCCGGGCTGCTGCGCAAGGCGCCCATCCGGGCGGTGTTCTGCAACGGCGCCACAGCTTACCGCATCTACACAAAATATCAGCAGCCGCTTACCGGCATCCCGGCTGTCCGTCTGCCGAGTACAAGCCCTGCCAACGCCGCGTGCAGCCCCGCCCGGCTGGAAGAGCTTTGGGGCGCTGCGCTGGCAGACTGGATCGTAAAATGATGACAAGGCTGTAAATTCTTTTGCGGGATACTTGCGTTTTTTTGCGGACGTTGTATTATGGATATCATAAGGGGCGCACAGCCCCGGACAAGGAGAAATGACCATGAGCAAGATCATCCGCACCCAAAAGCCCAGCGTGCTGCCCTTTTACGCAATGGCGCTGGTGTTCGTGGTGCTGTGCGCGGTGCTGCCGGTATACAAATTATGGGCGCTGCTGGTGGCGCTGGGCGGTGCCGCCGTGGCCTTTGGTGTGGCACAGAAGGTCTGCCCGCCCCGGGTGGTGGAGCACGAGGTGCCCTTCCACACCGGTGTGGAGGATGTGGACCAGATGCTGACCGATATCCAGCAGAAGCTGGACACCCTGCACGCGCTGAACGAGGCTTTGCCCGACCCGCAGCTGTCTGCCGCCATGACCCGCATGGAAAAAGCGGGACGCTCCATCGTGGAAGCGGTGGAAGCAAACCCCGCCAAGGCAAAGCAGGTGCGCCGGTTTGCCAACTACTATCTGCCGGACGCCGTAAACGTTTTGCAGCAGTACGCAAAGCTGGCAAAGCAGGGTGTGCGGGGCGAGAACGCCGCCGCCATCCGCGCCGAGGTGGAGCACAACGCTGCCTCCATTGCCACCGCCTTTGAAAACCAGCTGGATGCCCTGTACGCGGCAGAGAGCATGGACCTGTCCGCAGACCTGACCGTTTTGCAGAATATGCTGAAAGGGCAGGGGCTGAGCAAGTAAAACTTGAATATCCCCTCGGGATTTTGAAAGGAAGGAATCACTTATGGCTGACAATACCCTGAACTTTGATCTGGATGCCCCCGCAGTGCCCACTCTGACGCTGGACCCCACCCCCGCCGCTGTGCCGCAGGAGGAAAAGCCCGCCGCAGCTCCCGCCCCGGAAGCACAGGTGAAGCTGAGCCCCGAGGAGCAGGCCATGGTGGATCAGTTTGCCCAGAAGATCGACATCACCAACAGCCAGCAGGTGCTGCAGTATGGCTCTGCCTGCCAGAAGAAGATCGGCGATTTCTCCGAAGCTGCCCTCTCCAAGGTGTCCACCAAGGATCTGGGCGAGGTGGGCGATATGATCACCGACCTCATCGGCGAGCTGAAGAGCTTTGACGCCAATGAGGAGCAGCAGAAGGGCATTATGGGCTTCTTCAAGAAAAAGACCAGCCAGCTGGACGCCCTCAAGACCAAGTACGACAAGACCGAGACCAACGTGGAAAAGATCCAGTCCATGCTGGAAGCCCATCAGGTGCAGCTGCTCAAGGATATCGCCATGCTGGACAAGATGTACGAGCTGAACATGGCCTACTTCAAGGAGCTGAGCATGTATATCCTTGCCGGCAAGAAAAAGCTGGCAGATGTGCGCGCCAACGAATTGCAGCAGGCCATGGATAAGGCCAAAGTCTCCGGTCTGCCGGAGGATGCACAGGCCGCCCGCGACCTTGCCGACCAGTGCGAGCGCTTTGAGAAAAAGCTGTACGATCTGGAACTGACCCGCAACATCAGCCTGCAGATGGGCCCCCAGATCCGTCTGCTGCAAAACAACAACACCATGATGGCGGAAAAGATCCAGTCCACCATCGTGAACACCATCCCCCTGTGGAAGAACCAGATGGTGCTGGCACTGGGTCTGGCACACAGCCAGCAGGCCATGCAGGCCGAGCGCGCTGTGACCAACATGACCAACGACCTGCTGAAGAAGAACGCCGAGGCATTGAAGATGGGCACCATCGAGACCGCCAAGGAGAGCCAGCGCGGCATCGTGGATATCGAGACGCTGCAGCAGACCAACAAGAGCCTGATTGAGACGCTGGACGAACTGAACAAGATCCAGAGCGAGGGCCGCGCAAAGCGTGCTGCCGCCGAGCAGGAGCTGACCCGCATCGAGGACGAGCTGAAAACCAAAATGATGGAGATCCGGAGCTGAAATGGCAAACGCTGATTTTTCTCAGAACAAGAAACAAGCCGCTCCCGGCGGCTTTGACGCGGGCAGCTACCATGAAAAAGCCCAGCCGGAGCAGACCGTAAGGCTGACGCCCCGCCAGCAGAAGCTGGCTGCACTGGAGGCAAAGCTGCCCGGTGCGCTTTCCACCCGGGCGGCGGCGCTGGCTTTGAGCGTGGTGGTGATGCTGGCTGCCTTTTTCGGCTTTGGCAGCGCCAAGCTGCGCGGCAAGTACAACACCGCCCACCAGTGGTTCACCGCAGGGGTTGCCGCCGACAACGGCTATAACCTGAGTGAGGAGCTGACTACCCGGGAGAATACGGCGGCAAATATCCTTACCACCGCCTCCAACACCCTTGGCGCAGACAGCGCCGAGGTGCTGACCGCACAGACGGCGCTGAACGATTTTTCCGCTTGTCTGCAAGCGGTGCAGAACGGCGGCAAAAGCCAGACGCTGACCTCGCTGCCCTATTATCAGGGCAGCACGATGCACGCGCTGTATCAGGCCGATCAGGCACTGGGCACTGCCATCGACCAGCTGTATGCAAAATTGCAGGAGCAGGCCGCCGACCCCATGAAGATGGGCGCGGTGCAGGGGCAGTACGGCCAGTTCAACAGCGCAGCTACCATTATCGGTACTTTGCAGTACAATACGGCGGTGTATGAATATCAGAAGGATGTCGGCGGCTTCCCGGCCAGTGTGCTGGGAGCGTTGTCCGGCGTGAAGGAGGTTGAGCTCTTCGCATGAAAAACTTTGCAAAACGCATCAGCGCACTGGTGCTGGCTGTGGTGGTCAGTGCGGCGGTGCTGTGCCCGGCGGCCTTTGCCGCCCAGCTGCCCAGCCTGCCCAAGGATCAGTGCGTGGTGGACGATGCCGGTGTGCTGAGCAGCAGCACCGTGCAGACCATCACCGAACTGAACGCCCAACTGGAATCCAGTTGCAGCGGCGCACAGATCGGTGTACTGACAGTAGAATATACAGGTAATGATTCCACGGAGGATTACGCCACACAGGCTTTCAACGCTTGGGGCATCGGTTCGTCCTCCAACAATAACGGCGTTCTGATTTTGCTGGTGATGGAGTCGGCGCAGTACGCGGACGGTGACTACTACCTGACCTATGGCGATGGCTTCCGCAACACCACGCTGGCAAAGCAGTCCAGCGCCATCGCCCAGACCATGGAGAATCAATTCGCCGCAAAGGATTATGACGGCGCAGTGACCACTTGTGCCCGGAACGTGGCAAACACCATCGCGGACATCTACGGGGTCAGCCTTTCCGGCAGCACCGTGCAGCCCGGCTATCAGGGCAGCCAGAGCAGCGGCGGCAGCGCTGTGACCGACATTCTGACCCTTGTGGTCAGCGTGATTCTGCTCATCGTCATCATCCGGTCAATGGCCTATGTTTTTGCCAGCCCCTGCGGCTGGCTGTGGTGCTTCGGCGGGCCCCGTCCTCCCCGCAGACGGTGGGGCCCCCGCGGCCCGCGCGGCCCGCATAACCCGCCGCCCCCGCCGGGCGGCTTCTACGGCGGCTCCCGCGGGCCCCGGCCTCCGCGCGGCGGTGGCTTTGGCGGCATGGGCGGCGGCTCCTTCGGGGGCGGTGCCGGGCGCGGCGGTTTCGGCGGCGGCAGCTTTGGCGGCGGCTTCGGTGGTATGGGCGGCGGTTCCAGCCACGGCGGCGGCGGTGGCCGTGGGCGGTAATAGACGATTTGGAATGGCCTCCGCTGTGCTCTGGCCATAATCAGCGGAAGAATTATTTGAAATTTTGGGGTTCTGAAAAGCCTGCGGGCTTTTCAGAACCCCTTTTTCACGGGTGAGGTCGTAGAGGAAAACGGAATTTGCAGCGCCGCTTTCTACGAAAGCGCGGCGCTGCGGGCGGGGATACTCCTTCCGTCATCGCCTGCGGCGATGCCACCTTCCCCAAGGGGACGGCTTTTGGCGGTGGCGACAAAGTTTCCGGCGTTGCCATAAGGCGTCCCCTTGGGGGAGCTGTCGAGCGTAGCGAGACTGAGGGGGTATGAATGGAGAAACGAGATAACGCCGACTGGCTCAGCGGAGCGTCTTTTCAGCAGAAAACTCTTGCCTTTCTCTTTTTTATGCCTTTTATCGTGAACGAAATTCATTTGACAAAACAATTTTTGTAACTTATACTGGATGACATCACGAAAAAATAAAGGAAGTATCTGTCATGCTGACTCTGGATAAGATCTACCACGCCGCCTTTGTGCTGAAGGACGTTGCCCGCAAGACCGACCTCATCGAAGCCCCCAAGCTGTCCAAGGACTGCCAGCTGTATCTCAAGACCGAGAACCTGCAGGCCACCGGCAGCTTTAAGGTGCGGGGCGCTTACTATAAAATCAGCCAGCTTTCCGAGGAGGAAAGCGCAAAGGGCGTCATTGCCTGCTCTGCGGGCAACCATGCGCAGGGCGTGGCGCTGGCGGCTACCCGGCGCGGCATCCGCAGCATTGTCTGTATGCCGGACGGCGCACCCCTGATGAAGGTAGAGAACACCAAAAATCTGGGCGCAGAGGTCTGCCTTGTGCCCGGCACCTACGACGAAGCCCACGATAAGGCCGTGCAGCTGCAAAAGGAGTACGACATGACCTTTATCCACCCCTACGATGACGAGCAGGTCATCGCCGGGCAGGGTACCATCGGCTTGGAAATTCTGGATCAGCTGCCGGATGTGGACGCTGTGGTGGTGCCGGTGGGCGGCGGCGGACTGATCTCCGGCATCGCCTTTGCCATCAAGACCCTGCGCCCGGAGGTCAAGGTGTACGGCGTACAGGCCGAGGGCGCTCCCAGCATGTACCGCAGCCTGCACGAGCACAAGTACCAGACCCTGAAAGCAGCTTCCACCTTTGCGGACGGCATTCAGGTCAAGACCCCGGGCGAGCTGACCTACCAGCTGTGCGAGCAGTATGTGGACGATATCGTTACCGTGACCGAGGACGAGACGGCAGCAGCCATCCTCTCCCTGATGGAGAACCAGAAGCTGGTGGCCGAGGGTGCAGGCGCTGTGCCGGTGGCGGCGGTGCTGTTCCACAAGCTGCCGGTGGAGGGCAAAAAGGTGGCCTGCGTTATCTCCGGCGGCAACATTGATGTGAACATCCTGAACCGTGTTATCACCCGCGGTCTTGTCATGAGCGGACGCAAGGCAAACCTGACCATTGCGCTGGAGGACAAACCCGGCCAGTTGAAAAAGGTGGCCGAGGTGGTATCCCGCTGCGGCAGCAATGTGGTGTCGGTGCAGCATGACGGCTCCGACCCCAATATGCCCATTTCCAGCTGCTTCCTCAAGCTGACGCTGGAGACCCGCGATGCCGCCCAGATCGAGCAGATTCGTACCGAGCTGACCAAGGCCGGCTTCCAGCTGGTCACCGAGCGGGTGTAAACGCGGAAAATCATTTTAAATTAAGCGATTCCGGGCAGACTGCGGTCTGCCCGGAATCGCACATTCACCGTTTATCATTTGCCAGAGTAAAAAGAGAACTTGCTCTAAACTTAAAGTAACATAAAGGAGAAAATATACCATGAAAGTCGTATCTACTACCAACGCACCTGCCGCCATCGGCCCTTACAGTCAGGCACTGGATCTGGGCAACATGGTGTTTGTGTCCGGGCAGATCCCGGTAGACCCCGCCACCGGCACTATGGCTGATACTGTGGAGCAGCAGGCCGCCCAGAGCCTTGCAAACCTGAAGGCGATTCTGGCCGAGGCCGGTCTGACCATGAACAACGTGGTCAAGACGGTGATCTTTCTGGCCGACATCAACGATTTTGCCGCAGTGAACGCAGAGTACGCCAAGGCCTTTGCCGAGCCGTTCCCAGCCCGCAGCTGCGTGCAGGTGGCAGCCATTCCCAAGGGCGCAAAGCTGGAAATCGAGTGCATCGCCGTGCGGGACTGAGCGAATAAATAAGATAGGAAAAGCGGGACACCGGAGCATCTGCGGATGCTTTGGTGTCCCGCTTTTGGCATCATGTTCGGAAAATCGGTTTTTACTTCTGCACACCGGCTTCGCATTGCTCGATGAACTGCTTGGCCACCCGGGGGCTGCGGCCGCCGGCACGCAGGGCAAAGGCCTCGGCCTTGAGCAGCAGCTGTTCGGTGGGCATCTGGATGTTGTGCTGCTTTGCCAGCTCTTCCAAAATGGTCTCGAACCGGGCCTTTTCCGGCCGCTGGAAGGTGACCGTCAGGCCGAACCGGGCGGAAAGGCTCATCAGCTCCTGCCGGGTGTCGGCTTCATGGATGTCATCGCCGGTGCGGTCCGAGAGGGTCTCCTTGATGAGGTGGCGGCGGTTGGAGGTGGCGTACACCGCAATGTTCTGGGCGCGGCCGCCTACGCTGCCCTCCAAGATGGCTTTCAGGGCGGCAAAGTTGTCGTCGTTGGCGGTAAAGCTCAGGTCGTCGATGAACAAAATGAACTTGAGCGGGTTTGCTGCCAGCTTGTCCATCAGGTCGGGAATCTGGTACAGCTGGTTCTTTTTTACCTCCACCAGCCGCAGCCCCTCAGGCGCAAACTCGTTGGCAATGGCTTTTACCGCGCTGGATTTGCCGGTACCGGCATCGCCGTACAGCAGCACATTGTTGGCGGGCATCCCGGCCAGCAGCGCCTTGGTGTTGGCGATTACCTTTTCCCGTTCCTTCTCGTAGCCGGGCAGCTCGGAAAGGCGCTGCGGGTCGGGGTATTTTACCGGCACAAGCTGGCCGTTCTCTACCGTGAATACATGGTGCTTGGCAAACATGCCGTAGCCCTTTTTGCCCACCTCGCTCATGCGCTGGGCGTAGGCGGCGGCGAGGTCAAGCTCACAGGTCTGCCACCGGGGCAGAAACGCCAGTTCCGGCCGCTGCGCCTGCTCAGAGTAGGCGGTCTGGAACAGATCGTCCAGCGTCAGCCCGCACAACTGCTGCAAAAATTGCAGCTCGCTGTCCAAGGCACTTTGCAGCAGCGCGTCCAGCTGCCCGGCAGCGGCCTGCCGCACACAGATGGTCTCGGTCTCCAGCACGGCATTGCTCAGGTAGCTGCTCCAGTTGGTGGTGTACTCAAACAGCGCAGCCTCAAAGGCGGCCACGGCATCGCACACCGGGCCGTAGGAGGTGCTTCCGGCCTCCATGCGGTCGGTCAGGTCTAAAAGCCTTGCCACAACGGGGTCGTTCAGCAGGGCGCGGAACACAACAAGCCCATGCAGGTGGGCATTCCATTCTCTCAGTTTCATAGGTCGATCCCTTTTCCTCTCCATTAGCACATACCCTACAAAACGCAGGTACGCAGATATCAAAAGTATACAGCGGTTCAGGCTTGGATGCAAGAGGTGTTAAAAATGCTTCATCTTTCTGGTGATTCAGGTTACAAATTGTCGATTGACAAAAGCCCGGTTTATAGTATAATTTACATCAACAAATGCGCAGATGGGAAAAAGTACCACACGATCCCCACTGTTCAGAGAGCTGCCGTCTGGTGCAAGGCAGTCAGCGTTTCGTGCGGAAAATCATCCCGGAGCAGCCTGCCCAACGGGTGCAAAACCCTTGTAAGCAGCGCCGGTTGCAGCCGTTACCGTGCAGGGCTTTGTTGGAAGCCCGTGAGAGGGTGTGCACAGCACGCCAACGAGAGTGGTACCGCAGAGAGCTTGATGTTACAAGGTCTTTGTCTCTTGAAAGGAACAGGGGACAAGGGCTTTTTCTTTTTCGGAAGCTCTCCCCAAGGGAACGGATAAGAAGTGGAACAGGAATAGGAGCAACACCATGCAGTTGAATGGTTCTCAGATCTTTGTAGAGGTCCTGTGCGAGCAGGGAGTGGACACTCTTTTTGGCTACCCCGGCGGCGCTGTGCTGAACCTTTACGACGAACTGTATAAGAATGCCGACCGCATCACCCATGTGCTTACCGCCCACGAGCAGGGCGCAGCCCATGCAGCGGACGGCTACGCCCGCGCCACCGGCCGCACCGGCGTGGTGCTGGCCACCAGCGGCCCGGGCGCTACCAATCTGGTCACCGGCATTGCCACCGCCTATATGGACTCGGTGCCCATGGTGGCCTTTACCGGCAACGTGCCCACCGGCAGCATTGGTAAGGACAGCTTTCAGGAAGCGTACATCGAGGGCATTACGGTGCCCATCACAAAGCATAACTTCACGGTGCGCCGGGTAGAGGACTTGGCCGACACCATGCGGGCGGCCTTCCGCATTGCACAGAGCGGCCGCAAGGGCCCGGTGCTGGTGGATATCCCCAAGGACGTGACCGCAGCAGTATGCGAGTTCACCCCCAAGCAGCCGGAGCCCATCCGCACCGTGACCACCTATAACGAGGAACAGGTGCACTGGGCAGCAGACCTTATCAACGCCGCACAGCGCCCGCTGGTGTACTTTGGCGGCGGCGTGCGCAGCGCAGCCAGTTGCCAGCCGTTGCGGGATCTGCTGCACAAGGCGGAGATCCCCGCCACCTACACCCTGATGGCCGCAGGTGTTGTGCCCTACGGCGACCCGATGAATCTGGGCATGCTGGGTATGCACGGCTGCTACACCTCCAACCGGGCAGTAGCAGAGTGCGATGTGCTTATCGCGGTGGGCACCCGCTTTTCTGACCGCGTGGCGCTGAACCCCAAGACCTTTGCCAAAAACGCCACCATCATCCAGATCGACATTGACGCCAGCGAGCTGGGCAAGAACGTGGACGTGGATCTTTCCATCGTGGGCGATGCAGCCTATGTGCTGAACGCCATGCTGCCCCAGATCAAGCCCGCCAAGCACCCGGACTGGATGAAGATGATCCAGAGCTGGCAGGCACAGGACTACCATCCCGTGTCCGACCCCACCCGGCTGATGCCCCATCAGGTCATTGGCGAGGTGTGCAACCAGTGCGGCCCCGAGGCCGTGTACGTTACCGATGTGGGTCAGCACCAGATGTGGGCGGCGCAGTACCTGCGCCACACCAAGAGCCGCGGTTTTATCACCAGCGGCGGCCTTGGCACCATGGGCTTTGGCTACGGTGCCGCCATTGGTGCCCAGATGGCACTGGGACGCCAGCAGCGTGTGGTGATGTTCACCGGCGACGGCTCCTTCCACATGAACCTGAACGAAGCCTGCACCGCTGTCAGCTACGAGCTGCCCATCATCACGGTCATCTTCAATAACTCGGTGCTGGGCATGGTGCGCCAGTGGCAGACCAGCTTTTACGGCAAGCGCTACAGCCAGACCGACCCCCACCGCAAGACCGATTTTGTCAAGCTGGCAGACGGTTTTGGCCTGAAGGGCTACCGCTGCACCAACCTGCCGGAGTTTCAGGAAGCCTTTGCAGATGCCCTGCAACAGAAAGGCCCCACCTGGATCGAGTGCATCATCGACAAGGACGAAAAGGTGCTGCCCATGATCCCCGGCGGCGGCGATATCAACGACATCATCATGGAATAAGGAGGACACAGCATCATGGAATCTGATCAGCGCAGGGTCATCAGCCTGCTGGTGGACAACCAGAGCGGCGTTCTGGCCCGGGTGTCCAACCTGTTCTGCCGCCGCGGCTTCAACATCGACAGCCTTACGGTGTCTGCCACCAATGACCCGGCAGTCAGCCGCATCACGGTGACTATTACTAGTGACGAAAAGGCTTTGCAGCAGCTGGTATTGCAGACCGAGCGTCTGGAAGTCACCCGGCAGGTGTTCGTGCTGGACAGCGAAAATTCGCTGGAGCGGGAGCTGCTGCTGCTCAAGGTGGAATCGGACGTGCACAACCGCACGGAGCTGCGGGAGATCGCCTGCATCTACAAGGCAAAGATCATTGATCTTTCCCCGGACAGCATGGTGTTCGAGCTCATCGGCCGGCCGGACAAGCTGGACGCATTCTTAAAAATGTTCGAGGGCTACAACATCCTTGAGCAGTGCCGCACCGGCGTTACCGCACTGGAGCGCGGCGGGATGCACCAGCATATCCAGAAGCCGCCGCAGGAGGTGCGCTCAGTCCAACTGCCCCCGCCGGGCGCAAGACGAGCATAAATCACATTGCTTTTCCGCTCAGGGTGAGCGAAAGATAGAACAGAGCATACAAGACCGGAAGATAAACCAACCAGAAAAAGTAAAAGGAGAATAACGATTATGGCTATCAAGAAATACTACGATTCCGACTGCAACCTCGGCGTGCTGGACGGCAAGACCGTCGCTGTCATCGGCTTCGGCAGCCAGGGTCATGCACACTCTGAGAATCTGGCTGAGAGCGGCGTCAACGTTGTGGTCGGCCTGCGCAAGGGCTCTGCCCACTGGGCAAAGGCCTCTGAGTTCGCTGCCACCCACGAAAACTTCAAGGTGATGGAAGTGGAAGAGGCTGCCAAGGCCGGTGACGTCGTCATGATGCTGGTGCCCGACGAGCTGTGCGCCGATATCTACAACACCCAGGTGGCTCCCTACATGACCGAGGGCAAGGCGCTGGCCTTTGCACACGGCTTCAACATCCACTTCAAGACCATCACCGCTCCCAAGAATGTGGACGTCATCATGATCGCTCCCAAGGGCCCCGGCCACATCGTGCGCCGCCTGTACACCGAGGGCGAGGGCTGCCCCTCTCTGATCTGCGTGGAGCAGGACTACACCGGTAAGGCCAAGGACATCGCTCTGGCTTATGCTTCCGGCATCGGCGCAGGCCGTGCAGGCATCCTGCAGACCACCTTCAAGGAGGAGACCGAGACTGATCTGTTCGGCGAGCAGGCCGTGCTGTGCGGCGGCGTTTCCGAGCTGATCCACGCCGGTTTCGACACGCTGGTGGAGGCCGGTTACGAGCCCGAGATGGCCTACTTTGAGACCTGCCACGAGATGAAGCTGATCGTTGACCTGATCAACGAGGGCGGCTTCTCCAAGATGCGCTACTCCATCTCCAACACCGCTGAGTACGGCGACTACCGCACCGGCAAGCGTCTGATCACCGAGGAGACCCGCAAGGAGATGAAGAAGGTCCTGACCGAGATCCAGGACGGCACCTTTGCTTCCGAGTTCCTGACCGAGATGAGCCCCAAGGGCGGCCGCAAGGTGCACTTCCTTGCCAAGCGCCGTATGGAGGCTGAGCTGCCCATCGAGAAGGTGGGTGCTGAGCTGCGCAGCATGATGAGCTGGCTGAAGAAGTAAGAGGAAAACCCTCTCAGGCCGCCTTTCGGCGGCAGCTCCCCCGAAAGGGGGAGCTTTTGTTGAAAATGGGAACTTTATAGCTCCTCCGTGACGGAGAGGGCTTTATCAGAAAAGAGGATCTGAAATGAGAAGTGACAACGTGACCAAGGGCTCGGAGCGCGCGCCCAACCGCAGCCTGTTTTATGCGCTGGGCTATACCCCGGAGGAGCTGGAGCGCCCCCTCATCGGCGTGGTGAGCGCCCACAGCGAGATCGTGCCCGGGCACATGAATCTGGACAAGATCGCCGATGCCGTCAAGGCCGGTGTGCAGATGGCTGGAGGTACGCCCATCCTGATCCCCGCCATCGGCGTGTGCGACGGCATCGCCATGGGTCATGTGGGCATGAAGTACTCTCTGGCCTCCCGTGAGCTGATCTGTGACAGCGTGGAGACCATGCTGATGGCACACCAGCTGGACGGCCTTGTGCTGGTGCCCAACTGCGATAAGATCGTGCCCGGCATGGTGATGGCAGCGGTGCGCATGGATGTACCCGCTGTGGTCTGCTCCGGCGGCCCCATGCTGGCCGGCAGCTACGGCGGCGAGGAAGTGAGCCTTTCCAAGATGTTCGAGGCCGTGGGCGCTTATAAAGCCGGTATGATCACCGACGAACAGCTGGAGGACTGCACCTGCAACTGCTGCCCCAGCTGCGGCAGCTGCTCCGGTATGTACACCGCCAACAGCATGAACTGCCTGTGCGAGGCCATCGGCATCGCCCTGCCCGGCAACGGCACCATCCCAGCTGTATACTCCAAGCGCCTGCAGTTGGCAAAGCACGCCGGTATGGCTGTGATGGAGATGGTGCGCAAGGGCATCACCGCGCGCCAGATCATCAACGAGCGCTCCATCCGCAACGCGCTGACCTGCGATATGGCGCTGGGCTGCTCCACCAACACGGTGCTGCACCTGCTGGCTATCGCCTACGAGGCCGGTGTGCCCATCGACCTGAAACTGTTCAATGAGATCAGCGCCAAGACCCCCAACCTGTGCCATCTGGCACCGGCAGGCCCCACCCATATGCCGGATCTGTACGCGGCGGGCGGCATCCCGGCGGTGCAGGCAGAACTGGCCAAGAAGGGCCTGTTGGATCTGGATGTGCCCACCGTCACCGGCAAGACCCTTGGCGAGAACATCAAGGGCGCCCATATCCTGAACGAAAAGGCCATCCGTCCCATCGAGAATCCCTACTCTGAGACCGGTGGTCTGCAGATCCTGTGGGGCAACATTGCCCCGGACGGCTGCGTTGTCAAGCGCAGCGCCGTCGCCCCGGAGATGCAGCAGCATTCCGGCCCGGCGCGGGTGTTCAACAGCGAGGAGGAGGCCATTGCCGCCATCTACGCGGGCAAGATCGTCCCGGGCGATGTGGTGGTCATCCGCTACGAAGGCCCCAAGGGCGGCCCGGGTATGCGGGAGATGCTCAACCCCACCTCTGCGCTGGCAGGCATGAAGCTGGATAAGACGGTGGCCCTCATCACCGATGGCCGCTTCTCCGGCGCATCCCGCGGCGCTGCCATCGGTCACGTCAGCCCGGAAGCAGCTTCCGGTGGCCCTATCGGCCTGATCGAGGAAGGGGATACCATTACCATCGACATCCCCAACGCTTCCATCACGCTGGAAGTCAGCGACGCAGTGCTGGCCGAGCGCAAGGCAAAGTACGTTGCGCCCGAGCCCAACATCAAGACCGGCTGGCTCAGCCGTTACGCCCGCATGGTCACCAGTGCAAATCTGGGTGCGGTGCTGAAATAAGCTGAAAGAAATAGAGACAACAAGACCGCTGCACGGTATGGCACTGTGCAGCGGCCTTGTTTTTCTGCGCGCTCCCGGAAGCGCACAACAAAAAACGCCGTCTCCGGGCGGGAGACGGCGGGGAAAAGCCTTATGCTGTTTTTACTTGGTGCCGTAGATACGGTCGCCAGCATCGCCCAGACCGGGTACGATGTAGCCGTTCTCGTTCAGGCAGTCGTCCTGTGCGCCCAGATAGATGTCCACATCGGGGTGTGCCTCGTGCAGAGCTTTGATGCCCTCCGGTGCGCCCAGCAGACCGATGAACTTGATGCGCTTTGCGCCGTGCTTCTTGATCTGGGTGATAGCGTCGATGGCGCTGCCGCCGGTAGCCAGCATGGGATCCAGCACCAGAACGTCACGCTCGGCGATATCCTGCGGCAGCTTGCAGAAGTACTCCACGGGCTGCAGGGTCTTTTCGTCACGATACAGGCCGATGAAGCCAACCTTAGCGGCGGGCAGCAGGGTCAGCATACCGTCCAGCATACCCATGCCGGCACGCAGGATGGGCACCAGAGCCAGCTTGCGGCCTGCCAGAACCTTGGTCTTTGCCATGGTGATAGGGGTCTCGATCTCCACCTCTTCCAGCGGCAGATCGCGGGTAGCCTCGTAGCACAGCAGGGTCGCGATCTCGCCAACGAGGTCACGGAACTCCTTGGTGCCAGTCTGTTTGTTGCGCAGCAGGCTGATCTTATGCTGCAGCAGCGGATGTTCAACGATCATCGGGGTCATAAAAACACGCTCCTTAATTTATATAGAACATTCTATCGGGTACTGAAAGGATTTTTTCACAGAGAAGCTTGCAGTGCAAGCTTCTCTGTGAAATTACAAAATTTCAATCAGCGGTTTTCCAGTGCGGTCAGCTTGTCGATGCGGCGCTGATGACGGCCGCCCTCGAACTGGGTGTTCAGGAAGATGTCCACCAGCTGGCAGGCAAGGCCTGCGCCCACTACGCGGCCACCCATGCACAGGGCGTTGGCGTCGTTGTGGCGGCGGGTATACTCGCAGCTGAAGCTGTCGGAACAGCAGCAGGCGCGGATGCCCTTGATCTTGTTGGCTGCCATGCTGATGCCCACACCGGTGCCGCAGAACAGCAGTGCCTTCTCGCACTGGCCGCTCACCACTGCGTCACAGGCGGGCACAGCCATATCGGGGTAGTCCACGCTGTCGGTGCTGTGGGTGCCAAAGTCGATATACTCCAGACCAAGCTCCTCCAGATGTGCCTTGACAGCCTCTTTCAGTTCAAATCCGCCGTGGTCGGCGGCAAGTGCGATGGGTTTTGCCATGGAAAAACGTCCTTTCCCTGTGAGTGGTCACAGCTCCGTTTTTATTGTTTGTTTGCTGCGGCTTCGGCAGCCAGACGCTCCGCCCGTTCCCGCTCCGCCTGACTCAGGCGGTGGTAGTCCGGCAGCAGCGCTTCCGGCAGCACAGCCTGCCCGGCTGCTGCCATCTGCTTTGCCACAAGTGCCACGGCAGCGGCACGGCCGCCCCGCAGCGCCGGGGGTGTTTGCAGTACGCCCGGCACATTACTATATTTATTATAGCACAGACCTGCGCCATCACCAACAAAAAACAGGGGCTTTTTGCAATTTTCTACAAAATCAGCCAGATCTGTCACCGCCCGGGCGTCATCGCCCAGCAGGCGGGCGTGGGTGGCAAGGTCGAAAGCCGCACTGTATACCTGTGCGCGGCGGGCGTCCAGTGCGCAGAGCACCGTACCCTCGCCGGTGTGGGCAGCAGCCAGTGCTTCCAAGGTAGACACCGGGGCGCACAGGGTCTCGCGCGGGAAGGCCAGCCCCTTGACGGCGGCCAGCCCGATGCGCAGGCCGGTAAAGCTGCCAGGGCCTGCATTGACGGCATACAGATCAATGTCCGCGCAGGTCAGCCCGCACATCTTTAAACAGGTGTCGATCATAGGCATCAGCGTTTCGCTGTGGGTCATGCCGCCGTCCAGATACACCTCGTACAGCAGGCGGTCGTCCTGCAGCAGAGCCACACCGGCCGTCTTGCCCGCCGTATCCACGGCCAGAATATTCATACCGTCACCCCCTCAATGGTGATTTTGCGGGTGGTATCGTCCAGACGTTCGATGTTCACCCGGATGGGGTTTTCCAGCGCCAGCAGATCGGCAAAGTTTTCGCTCCACTCAGCCGCCACCACAGCGCCCTGATCCAGATAATCGTAGAAGCCCGCCGCACACAGATCGTTCTCGGTAGAGATGCGGTACAGGTCAAAGTGCGCCAGCGGACGCGGGCCCCGGTAGTAGTTCACGATGGCAAAGGTGGGGCTGGACACCGGGTCGGTGCAGCCCAGACCCTCGGCAAGACCCTCGGTAAAGGCGGTCTTGCCTGCGCCCAGACCGCCGGTAAAGGCAATCAACGCCCCGGGAGCCAGCACAGCGGCCATCCGCTTGCCCAGCGCCACCGTCTCGGCGCGGGAATGGGTGATATATTCTGACATGAAGGTTACCTCATCGTTTCAAAAAAGGGATGGCAGACGCTCTGCCATCCCTAAGTATAATATAAAACGTGCAAAAGTGCAATGGTCAGGCGGCGGCAGGGGTCTGCTCTGCTGTGCTGTTCGTCACCGTGTCGGGCGTGGTAAGCCGGGCGGTGGCGTCGCCCTGAATGATGGGGTAAGACGCCGCCGGGTGGGGACGCCGCCCGGTGTTCTGGTTGAGATACCACACGATGTCGTTTTCGCCGTAGATCTCAAGGCTGTAATCAATAGCCTGTTGCAAAGTCTCACCCTCGATCAGGCGGTTCACGGTCGCCCACAGCATACTGCGGGAGTACACGCTGTACACGTTGTTCACAAAGCCCGCCACAGCTGCTGCCCCGCCGGAGAGCAGCCCGTCCGAAAGGGTAGTGTCCACATGGTCGCTGCGTCCGTAGAACTCGCAGGTTTCCGAGAGCACGATGGTGCCGTTCAGCTTGCCGCCCCGGTAGGCATTGCGGAAAAAGTCTCCGGTGACGGCGTAGCAGCCGTTCACCTTGATGACCCGGTGGCTGAGCAGATCCATACCATAGCGCAGGTCGTTCCAGAAATCGGATTTTTCCAGCAGCAGGAGGATGGGCGCGGTGGCCTGCTTTTTCCACAGCCAGCCGTACTCATAGGTGTAGTACGCGCCGTGGGCACTGAGGATGGCAAGGTCGTAGTCTGCCATCCGCTTCAGGTCGGAGACGGTCACCATCATGTCCAGATGGGTGTCCAGCCCGAAACCGTTCCAGTAATCCTTCATATAAGAGTAATAGGGGTAGCGGTTGCTGTTGACTCCGTTGTCAAAGGCATAGTAGATGACTGCATTGCCCACGGTGCCGTTTTCGGCGGTGAGCAGCGCGGGAATGTCCTCCAGCTCCGGCCCGGGCAGGGCGGCGTCCGCCTCGCTCTCGGTGTCGGTGAGCAGAATGCCGCCCAGTGCGCCGCAGCGGTAAGCAAAGCTTATCATGCCGTTTTCCGCATCCACATAGATGCTGTCCTTTTTTATAAGCCCCTGCGCCGCCAGCGCATCCAGCTGCGCCAGCGCGGCGTCCTGACGCGCTTCCTCCGACATGCCGGCGTAAGCGGCGCTGTCGGTCAGGGCGGTGACAGCGGCATCCGTCTGCTGCATCTCCTGCACCTCGGAGACGGTCAGGGTCTGAGGGGTGCAGGTGGTCTCCTCCGGCGCGGCGGCCACTGCCGGGCACACTGCCGTGAAGGCCAGCGCAATGGCACACACCGCACTGAGCAGGCGGCAATAAACTGTATGTTCCATTTCTTCTTTTCCGTTCCTCTCCCCCGGCGCACTGCCGAGGCTGTTGTACGCAAGGCTGCGTTCACAGGTTCATTGTAGGATGCCGCCGGGGCTTTGTCAAGCTTCCCGGCAATGTTTTACCATTCCGTCACACCCGGCGCATTGCAATGGCACGTGGATTTGTGTATAATAGCGATATGCTGGGTTTTTATCGCCTGTAAGCAGGCACGCTCCGGCAGACTGTTCTGACGAAAGGCGGTGCTTTCCTTGGATAGCATTCGACAATATTTTAAGCGCACCGATAAGATCTATCTGCTGCTGTGCATTTTCAGCAGTGTTATGGCGGTGCTGGCGCTGTCCTCGTGGGCAGCCAAGCAGGGCAGCGGCTTTGCCACCGACGAGGTGACCGGTGCCATCATCGGCATTGGCGACTACCGCCGCGCACTGGTGCAGGCGGGCGCTGCCGTCATTGGCATCGTGATCGCGCTGCTGCTCTCCTGCGTGGACTACCGCAGCCTTGTAAAGGTGTGGCCGGTGCACGTTGCCCTGACGTGGGGTCTGGTGCTGCCCACGCTGGTCATCCGCAACGTATCCATCGGCCCGCTGACCATCGGCTACAACGCCGGTGATACCGACAACTACTCGTGGTACAAGCTGGGCGGCTTTACCTTTCAGCCCACAGAACTGGCAAAAATCAGCTTTATCCTGACCTTTGCCATGCACCTGAACAACGTGCGCAGCCGCATCAACGAGCCAAAGGAGCTGGCAAAGCTGCTGCTGCACCTGCTGGTGCCCATTGCCATCATCCATGTGCAGGGTGATGATGGCACTGCCATCATCTACGGCATCATCGGCTGCTGCATGATGTTTGCAGCGGGGCTGAGCTGGAAGTATATCTTTGCAGCCTTTGCGGCGGCGGGCGCTGCCGTGGCGGTGGCCTTTGCCTTTTTCAGCGATAAGATCGGCAAGGGATACCAGTGGTACCGCATTCTGGCGGTGCTGGACCCGGAAAACACCACCGGCTGGGCGCCCAGCGAGACGGTGTGGAAGAACATCATCTACCAGCAGCAGCGCGGCGAGATCGCGCTGGGCTCCGGCGGCATCTTCGGCAACGGCTTATTCGGCGGACGGTATTACAGCGTGCCCAACGCTCACAACGACTTTATCCTCAGCTGGATCGGCAACGCGGCGGGCTTTGTGGGCTGCTGCGTGGTGCTGGGCGTTCTGCTGGCGCTGGTGATCAAGACCTTTGCCACCGGTGCCCGCAGCGAGGATCTGCTGGGCAGCTACATCTGCGCCGGTATCGGCGGTGCCCTGATGGCGCAGATCGCGGTGAACGTAGGCATGAACCTGCGGGTGCTGCCGGTCATCGGCGTCACCCTGCCTTTCTACTCTGCCGGCGGCAGTTCGGTGCTTATGCTGTATATCTGCGTCGGTTTAGTACTGTCTGTATACTCTCACAACACAAAAAGCCTGTTCGGATAACAGGATAAAGGGCTTATTCAGAGGGCGCTGCACCGTGCTGAGTGCAGCGCCCTCTTTTGCCGTTACACCCTTCCGCGAAAATACGAATGCCGGAGTGTCCGCAGACGCTCCGGCATTGCTCTTTATATTCTTACATCTCGCTGCTGCGCAGAAAACGCACCAGCATGGGCAGCTCGTACAGCAGCATCAGCAGCCAGCCTACCGCGTAGCTGAAGGGCAGGGCTTCGATATCCATCTTCATCACCAGCACAAACAGCGCAGCGGCGGCAACACGGCCGCCCATGTTCAGCATACTGCTGTTCAGGGTGACCTTCAGATCGCCCATGCCGCGGAAAAAGCCTTGTATTCCGTTGGTGGCGGCGGGCAGCATATAGAACAGGGCGCTGGTGCGCAAGAACCGCACACCCAGATCCACCACAGCCGGGTCGGTGGCAAACAGCCGGATGATGGGCTGGGCAAACAGCAGGCAGACGGCGGTAAGCAGGATGCCGTAGGCAAACTCGATGCGCATACCGCAGTGGTAGCCCTGCCGTACCCGGTCGGTCTTGCCCGCGCCACGGTTCTGCGCCATCAGGGTGGTCATGGCGTGGCCGATGTTCTGCTGCGGGGTGTAGGCGAAGTCGTCGATGCGGGAGGCGGCGGTAAAAGCTGCCATGGCGTTGACGCCCATGGTGTTCACGATGGCCTGCACCGCAATTTTGCCCAGCTGCACCGTGGCCTGCTGCATGGCGCTGGCCCAGCCGTAGCTCACGGTCTTGCGCAGCAGCTTGCCGTCATACACCAGCCACCGTCTGCCCAGCTGCAGGACCGGCACTTTGTAACGGATATACACCACGCACAGCAGACAGCAGGCGGCTTCGCTGAGCACGGTGGAAAGGGCACAGCCCTCGCTGCCCCAGCCCAGTGCCTCCACAAAAAACAGGTCGCCGCCAATGTTCAACACGGCGCTGATCATCAAAAAATACAGCGCGCTCTTGCTGTCGCCCAGCGCACGCATGGTGGCAGCAAGAAAGTTATAGAAGAAGGTGAAGATCAGCCCCGCAAACACGATGCGCAGGTAGTTCACCGCAATGGGCAGAATGGCGGTGGGCACTTGCAGCAGCCGCAACAGCGGGTCTGCCAGCAGCACGCACAAGGCAGAAAAGGTCAAAGAGAACACCGTGCCTGCAATGGCGGTGGTGGATACCTGACGTTCCACCAGCTTGGTATCCCCCGCGCCAAAGGCGGTGCTGACCAGAATGCCCGCGCCCAGACACATCCCGTTGATGAACAGGATGGCGAGGGTCATCAGGGGGTTCGAGGTGCCCACGGCAGCCAGTGCGTCCTCGCCCACAAACTTGCCTACGATGATGCTGTCGGCGGCGTTGTAGGTAAGCTGGAACAGGTTGCCCAGCACCAGCGGAATGGTAAATTTGATCAGCAGCGGCGTAATAGCACCGCTTGTCATGTCCTTGGTCATGAAAAACGTCCTTCTTTCCTATTTATAGAAACAGCCGCTTATAGGATGCTTGCGCGTCCGCTGAAAATGGCCAGTGCAGCACGACTGTTGCAGTTGGCCAGCAGCTGGGCGGCGGCATGCAGGGCAGCACCGGCGCTGACCGAAGCGGGAATGGCGTCGGTGCGCAGCACCTGCTGGGCGGCACGCTGGGCGTCCCGGCTTGCCACGGCGGAAACGTTGTCCACCACATAGCTGTTGTAGTTTTCCGGCACGATGCCGTAGCCGATATCCGGGATGCCGTGCGGGCCGGTAAGCCCGCCGCCCAGCACCTGATTTTCGTACGGCTCCACCGCCACGATGCGCACATCGTTCGTCCATGCCTTGATGGTCTCGCCCACGCCGGTCACCGTACCGGCGCTGCCTACCCCGATGGTAATGGCGTCCACAAGGCTCTTGTTCTGCCGGGCAATGCTTTGCACGATGGCAGGGCCGGTGACCCGGCGGTGGTACTCCGGGTTATCGTCGTTGGCAAGCCAGTTCATATAGTACCAGCCGTTCGCGCCAGCAGTCTGCGCCGCCAGTGCCCGCGCCCCGGCCAGACCGCTGCGGGCGGGGCTGTGCCGGATCTGTGCACCCAGCCGCAGCAGGTACTCCTGCCGCAGGGCAGGGGCATCCTCCGGCATCACCAGCACGATGGGGTGCCCGGCGGTCAGGCTGGCCAGCGTCAGGGCGGTGGCAAAGGGGCCGGAGGCCGCTTCAATGATGGGCTGCCCCGGGGCAAGCTGCTTTTTTTCAATGGCAAGGGCCAGCATCCCCTCGGCAAGGCCGTCCCGGGCGGTGCCGGTGGGGCCGTTAAAATCCAGATACGCGTACAGATGCCCCTTCAGCCCGCAGGCGGCGGCGTAGCCCCGCAGCTCCACAATGGGACAGGCGGTGGTAAGGGTCTGGTAAAAATTGGGATAGATCGGCACAGGAGAACTCCTTTCTCTTGGGATACAACACTATTATCCTAACGCAAAGCCCCCAGCTGCGTCAAGATGCCTTTTGGCAAAAACAGCGAATTTTGGGCAGATATTTCAGAAAAAACTCCGAAATCCCCTTGACAAGGGGCAGGGGTTCTGGTATACTCCATCCGTAAAGCAAAAAAACTTTACAACACAGCAAGTACAGACAGCAGAGCACCGGGGGTCAACAGCAATGGCAAAAGATCTGGAAATGGGGTATCTGCTGGATTTTTATGGCGAGGTGCTTACCCAGAAGCAGCGCGAGATGCTGCGCCAGTATTATAACGATGACCTTTCGCTGAGTGAGATCGGCGAGAACTTCGGCATCACCCGGCAGGGCGCGCGGGACGCCATCAAGCACGGCGAGACAACCCTGAAGGAACTGGAAGAAAAGGTAGGCTTTGCAGCCCGCTACCGGCGGGTGCAGCAAAAGCTGGAACAGCTGGAACAGCTGGTCATCGACACCCGGTTCGAGTGCACCGGCCCCCGCGCCAATATCACCACCACGGAATATGTGGAAACGCTGACAAAAATGCTGGAGCTCATCCGCTCGATGGATGAAGCGAACGAAAGCTGATCGGATTTTGAAAGGAGCACCGCACAATGGCATTTGAATCCCTGACCGACCGCCTTGCCGGTGTATTCAAAAAGCTGCGCGGTCATGGCAAGCTGACCGAGGCAGATATCAAGGCCGCCATGCGCGAGGTGCGGATGGCTTTGCTGGAAGCCGATGTCAACTACAAGGTTGCCAAGGATTTCTGCGCAAAGGTATCCGAGCGTGCCATGGGTCAGGAGGTCATGGAGAGCCTGACCCCCGCCCAGCAGGTGGTCAAGATCGTCAATGAGGAGCTGGTAGCCCTTATGGGCGGCAGCGAAGCCGCCCGCCTGAACATCAAGAACAAGGGGCAGACGGTCATTATGCTCTGCGGCCTGCAGGGCAACGGTAAAACCACCCATGCGGCAAAGCTTGCCAAGTTTTATATCAAGCAGGGCCGCCGCCCCATGCTGGTAGCCTGCGATATCTACCGCCCTGCGGCTATTGACCAGCTGCAGGTGGTGGGCAAACAGGCCGGTGCGCCGGTGTTCACCCTGCCCGGCGCAAAGCCGCCGGAGATCGCCCGCAAGGCGCTGGCGCACGCGAAGGACTACGGCAACGACATCGTCATTCTGGATACGGCAGGCCGTTTGCAGATCGACGAAGTGCTGATGCAGGAGCTGGTGGACATCAAGGCCGCCGTTCCCGTGGACGAGACCCTGCTGGTGGTGGATGCCATGGCCGGTCAGGATGCCGTCAACGTGGCTAAGACCTTCAACGAGACGGTGGGCGTGGATGGCATCATCCTCACCAAGACCGACGGCGATACCCGCGGCGGTGCAGCGCTTTCTGTACTGGCCGTTACCGGCAAGCCCATCAAGTTCCAGGGCACCGGCGAAAAGCTGGATGATCTGGATGTGTTCCACCCGGACCGCATGGCAAGCCGCATCCTTGGCATGGGCGATGTGCTCAGCCTGATTGAGCGCGCACAGGATGCCGCCGATGAAAAGGCCGCCGAGGAGACCGCCAAGCGGCTGATGGAAAACAAGTTCGACATGAACGATATGCTGGAGCAGTTCGCCCAGATCCGCAAGATGGGCGGCGCAGGCGCTATGCTCAGCATGCTGCCCGGTGCTTCCGGCATCGACGCCAGCCAGATCGACGAAAAAGCCTTTGACCGCATCGAGGCCATGATCTATTCTATGACCAAAGAGGAGCGGGAAAAGCCTTCCATCATCAACCCCAAGCGCAAGCGCCGCATTGCCGCAGGCAGCGGTACCCGCGTAGAGGACGTGAACAAGCTGCTCAAGCAGTACGAGATGATGCAGAAGATGATGAAGCAGTTCAAGAAGAGCCCCAAGGGCTTTGCCCGCCGTCTGGGCGGCATGATGGGCAACCCCAACGCCTTCCGCGGTCTGAAGTAACAACGGTATACAACCCCGGCGGGGTTTGTAACATATATCAAATACAACAATTTTTGGAGGATATCTATTATGGCAGTTAAGATTCGTCTGCGCCGCGTTGGCGCCAAGAAGGCTCCCTTCTACCGTGTTGTCGTTGCTGACAGCCGCTTCCCCCGCGATGGCCGCTTCATCGAGGAGATCGGCACTTACGATCCCAACAAGGAGCCCTCTGAGGTGAAGATCGATGCCGAGAAGGCAAAGCAGTGGATCGCTAACGGCGCTCAGCCCACTGATACCGTTCGTGTCCTGCTGAAGAAGTCCAACATTCTGTAAGTAGGGAGGGCTGACTCATGCAGGAGCTGTTGCTGGCAGTTGCCCGCGGTCTCGTGGAGGATAAGGACGCCGTTAAGGTCACGGTGGACGAGCCCCGCGAGGACGGTACCATCGTCTACCACCTGAGCGTGGCAGAGGGAGATATGGGCCGTGTCATCGGCAAGCAGGGCCGGATCGCAAAAGCCATTCGTGTGGTGATGCGCGCGGCTGCTGTGCGGGTCGATGAAAAGGTCCTTGTTGAGATCGACTGAGCACCCTACTGGCCCTTTGCCCTTGTGGCAAGGGGCCTTTTTGGTTATAGAAAACCCTCTCAGGCGCTTCGCGCCAGATTCCCCTTTTTGTCACCTACGGTGACATCTTCCCCCGGAGCGGGGGAAGTCTTTCCTCGAAAGGGGAGCTTGGAGCAGACTGTACACAGGAGCGTTCTGGACAAACAAGCAATACACCACCTCTTCGTCAAAAAGCTCCCCCCCTCGGGGGAGCTGGCAATGCCGCAGGCATTGACTGAGAGGGTTCTTACAGGAGAAAACGATGCAGCAATATCTGGAAGCCGGAAAAGTTGTTACCACCCACGGTGTGCGCGGGGAAATGAAGCTGGAGCTTTGGTGCGACGGGGTGGATTTTTTGAAAAAAGCGGGCCGCCTGTACCCTTCGGCGCAGGGCGGCAAGGCGTATAAGATCCTTTCCATCCGTCCGCAGGGGCAGATGGCGCTGCTCCAGCTGGAAGGGGTCAGCGATATGGACGCCGCCCGGGCGCTGCGCGGGCAGGTGTTCTACTTTGACCGCAACGATGCCACCCTGCCCGCAGGCCGGTGGTATGTGGCAGACCTCATCGGCTGCGAGGTACGGGACGCCGACACCGGCAAGGTGTACGGCGTGGTGACCAGCGTGGACCACCCGGGTGCGCAGGATATCTACACCGTCAAGGCACCCGGCGGCAAGGAGTATATGTTCCCCGGGGTGGATGCTTTCCTGAAAGAGCGCAACCCGCCGGAGGGGTATATCCTCGTCACCCCCATCCCCGGCCTGCTGGATGACGATTTTGACAGCGAGCGGGAGGAGGAGTAAGCCATGGGAATGCGTGTGGATATCGTGACCCTGTTCCCGGAGATGTGCCAGCAGGTGCTGGATGCCAGCATCATCGGACGGGCGGCAAAGCGGGGCTATATTGAGACCCACTGCCACCAGATCCGGGACTATACTTTGAATAAGCAGAAGCAGACTGATGACTACCCCTACGGCGGCGGCTGCGGCATGGTGCTGTACGCCCAGCCCATCGCGGACTGCCTGCGGGCGGTGCAGCGCGAGGTGGCCCAGCAGGGACGCCCCGCCCCGCATATCGTGTTCCTGACGGCGGGCGGGCAGCGATACACCGAGGAGCACGCAAAGCGGCTGGCACAGTACGACAACCTGACGCTGGTCTGCGGCCACTACGAGGGCATTGACGAGCGTGTCATCGAAGCTTTTGCGGACGAGGAGATCTCCATCGGTGATTATATCCTGACCGGCGGCGAACTGGCCAGCCTTGTGGTGGCAGATAGCGTGCTGCGCCTGAAGCCCGGCGTACTGGCCGAGCAGAAGGGCTACGAGGAGGAAAGCTACTGGGACGGTTTGCTGGAATACCCCCAGTACACCCGCCCCGAGGTGTGGGAAGGCCGTGCCGTGCCCGAGGTGCTGCTGGGCGGCGACCACGCAAAAATCGACGCATGGCGCGGTGAGCAGAGCCGCACCCGCACCCGTCTGCGCCGCCCGGAGCTGTACGAGCAGTGGTGCGCGAGCCACCCCATTGCCGAAGTGCCCAAGTGGAAGCGGGGCGAGAATGTCCGGCTGGTAAAGACCGCCGAGCAGTTTGCCGCCGCCGCAAAGCTGTTTGCCGAGGGACGGCAGGCTGTCTGCGCCGACAACTGGACGCCGGAATACTGCCGCACCCTGACCGAGCCGCAGTTTTTGCTGCAATTGCAGCAGGAAAAGGCGGCGGGCTGGGTGTGCTACCTGCACACCACCAAGGACATGCCGGACGGCATGGTGTGCGTCAGCCACAAGGCGGGGCATATCGAGCACCTGTTCGTCACGGAAAAAGCCCGGGGCAACGGCATCGGTGCAAAGCTGCTGGATTTTGCCCGCAAAAAGCTGCCAGAGCACGCACACCCGGTGCTGAGCGTGCTGAACACCAACACCCGCGCCATTGCACTGTATACCCGCATGGGCTGGCAGCTGGACGGCAGCACCAGTCTGGAATTTGACCCGCAGCAATACCCCACCGTGACGCGCAAATGCGCACTGGTGCAGATGCGCTACGCAGGCCCTGCGCAGGAGTGAGCCGGCACCGGAAATATCGGTAAAAATACACAAAATTCAGAGGAAAACTCCCCGGCGGTCTAAAAGTTGTTGAAAACTTTTGTATTACCCCTCTAACCTTCGGGGTATAATTTTATTGTCTTTGTACAAAACCTGAAAAATGCTCTCGGTTTCATTGGGAAAACCGCCAAAAATGCAAAAGGGGACTGTACAACCGTTTCGACTTGCGCTAAAATGAGTGTAACACAACAGGCACACTATGCTTTTGTACACCAAAACGATATTAGATAGGAGCGCTTTACTATGTACGTAAAAGAAGTTACCGTTGAAAATCAGGTTGGTCTGCACGCTCGTCCGGCTACCTTCTTTATCCAGAAGGCAAACGAGTTCAAGTCTTCCATCTGGGTCGAAAAGGAAGAACGCCGCGTGAACGCAAAGAGCCTGCTGGGCGTTCTGTCTCTGGGTATCGTTGGCGGCACCACCATCCGCATCATCGCTGACGGCGCTGATGAGCAGGCTGCCGTGGACGGCCTGATCAAGCTGGTGGAGTCCGGCTTTGCAGAGTAAGTCTGTATCACAAGCAACAGAAAGCGGCGGGGGATCCCTGCCGCTTTTTTGGTACACATTTTTACCGCGAGGGATTCCGCTGTAGGGAGTCCTCCATAAACACTGAGGAAGGTGCTGCATGACCAAGGCCGAGCTCTACCAAAAAGCCTGTATGCTGCCGCTGCTGCCCGGGGTGTATATCATTCGGGACAAAAGCGACACCATCATCTATATCGGCAAGGCCAAGCGCCTGCGCATCCGGGTAAGCCAGTATTTCCGCGAGGGCGTGCCCCACGACAACAAGGTCAGCCAGATGATCGCCCACGCCTACGCCTTTGATGTCATCGTCTGTCAGAGTGAGTTCGAAGCGCTGGTGCTGGAGGCCAGCCAGATCAAGGCGCATACGCCCAAGTACAACATCCTGCTCAAGGATGACAAGGGTTACAGCTATATCCGCGTCACCCGGGAGGACTGGCCGCGCCTTTCCTTTACCCTGCAAAAGGAAGAGGACGGGGCGGAGTATATCGGCCCCTACACCTCCAGCTTTGCGGCGCGGCAGATGGCAGAAACGGCCATGGACGCCTTTCTGCTGCCGCGCTGCTCCAAGCGCTTCCCACAGGAGATCGGCAAGGGACGCCCCTGCCTGAATGCCCATATCGGCAAGTGCATGGCGGTGTGCAGCGGAAAAATCAGCTGTGAGACCTACAATCAGGCGGTCAAAAACGCGGTGCACCTCATCCGCTACGGCAAAAAGGATATCCTGAAAACCCTCAACGAGCGGATGCAGGAGGCCTCCGACCGGCTGGAATTTGAGACCGCCGCCCTTCTGCGGGATCAGATCAACGCCATCACCAAGCTGACCGCAGGGCAGAAGGTGGTGGTAGACCCGGACGTGGAGATGGATGTGGTGGCGCTTGCCGGTACGCCGGACAGCGTATGCGCGGCGGTGCTGCGCTTCCGGGAGGGACGGCTGACCGACAAGCGGGAGTTTCTGTTCCACGATACCTCGGATATCGACGCAGTGCGGGAGGAATTTCTGCCCCGGTACTATCTGGACGATGAACAGATCCCCAAAATCATCGCGGTGGATGCGCTGCCGCCGGACGTGGATGCCTTGCAGCAGGCGCTGAACCAGAAGCGGGGCAGCGAGGTACAGCTGTATGTGCCCCAGCGGGGCGATAAAGCGCATCTGGTGGAGATGGCGCACACCAACGCGGTGGAGCGTCTGGCGCGGGAGAGCGGCCGCTATGCCCGGGAGGAAAAGCTGCTGGACGAACTGGCGCAGGTGCTGGGGCTTTCAAAGCCGCCCCGCGCCATTGAAAGCTACGATATCTCCAACTGGGGCGATGGCAGCAGCGTCTGCGGCATGGTCACCTTCAAGGACGGCAAGCCCTTCAAGGCGGGCTACCGCAAATTTAAGATGAAAACCGTGGCGGGCACGGACGACTACGCCTCGCTGGCAGAGACCGTCTCCCGCCGGGCGGCAGAGTACGAAAAATACGCCGCACAGGCCGAAAATGGTCAGTCCAGCGGCAACTGGTTCGGGCAGAAGCCGGATCTTTTGCTGATGGACGGCGGCAGGGGACAGGTGAGCGCCGCAAAGGAAGCACTTGCCGGTACAGCGCTGGCAGATGTGCCGCTGTACGGCATGGTAAAGGATGACCACCACCGCACCCGCGCCATCGTGGACAGCGACGGGCGGGAAATTGCCATCAATATGAACCGCGGCACCTTTACCTTCATCACTGCTATTCAGGACGAGACCCACCGCTTTGCCAACGCCTACCGCAAGCAACAGATGAAGCAGAAAAGCTACTCCTCCACCCTGACCGAGGTGCCGGGCGTAGGCCCCAAAACAGCCAAAGCCCTGCTGGCGCAGTTCAAGAGCGTGGGCGCGGTGAAGGAAGCCACCCCCGACCAGCTGGAAAACACCCCCGGTGTGGGCAGACAGCTGGCGCAGACCATCTACGAGTATTTCCATCAGGCATAAACACAAAACCGCCCCTCTTCGCTGGCGCAAAGCCATAGAAGAGGGGCGATTTCTGTTATGAGGGGCGTTATCTTTCAGTGTTCAGATCGATCAGCCCTTTGGCGTAAAGATTTAGGATCCCGTTGGGACCGGTAGAGGTATAGCGTTTATCGTATGTTTTTGTGCCGATGCGTACAACGTTATCCGTGCGGGCATCGGTCGTGTAGTCGGCAGGGTCGCCATCCAGATGCAGTTGGATGCAGCGGGTTGCGGTGATGTTGGCGTATTCTGCAACGGAAAGGTGATCGATATTGCATCCGCCAGCAGGCAGCTCGACCAGCAGGTCGCGGGTCACGGTCAGGTTTTCGGCACGCAGACCGCCATTGGCAAGCGCGACATTCAGCGTTTTCAGCTGCATGGGCGCAAGGCGGACATCGCCGGTCTCCAAGCTGACGATCAGCCGGGTGAGGGCGTCTGCCGGGATGGTGACAGTGAGCATGGCTTCCGGGGCATCCTCGGCTACCTGCCAGTTCTCCGGCATTTCAAAGGTCAGGGTGGTGCGTCCATCCCCGCCGGTGGTGCGCAGAACAGGCGAATGCGGGAAGTTGTCGAATTGGAAGGTGGCGTATTTGTCCGAGGTAAGGGACGGGTCGGTGACAAAGGTCACAGAGCCGTAGTTTAGGCTGAGCTTCAGCTCTTGGTTCAGCTTTTCCAGCGGGATGTTCAGGGTGCTTTCCCCAAGGTCATCGGCGGGGATGGTGAGGGGCACGGTATCAGCCGGGACAGCGAGGTGGGTGCCGTTGCTCTCCTCCGGGACAGAGCTGCTGTCTGCTGCCGGGGACGCAGGCTCGACCGGCTGCACCGGGGTGGCCTTGGAGTGCTGGAAGAAAAAGCAGGCCAGCACCAGCACCGCCAGCCCGCCGCCCAGCACCATGCGCCAGCGGGAACGCGGCTTGCGGGCAGGGGACGTCGGGGCGGCAGTAGTGCCTGCCGGGCTTTGCTCGTCCAGAATTTTGCGGGCGACCTCCTCCGGGCTGCCCAGCTCCGCAATGGCGCGGGCTTCGTTCTCCGGCCCGGCGGCGTCCAGATAATCCTCGTAATAACTCAAAGCGTCCTTGCGCTCGGCCTCCGGCAAGGGGGCCAGAAGCTGCTCCAGCGCAGCAAGAAATGCAGTACGGGTCATAGATCATTCCACCTCTCTGAAAAATGTGTCAATGGAAGAACGGTAGCGGCTCCACTCCTGCGCGTAGGCGGCAAGCTGTGCCCGCCCGGCGGAGGTGATCTGATAATAGCGGCGGTTGCGGCCATTAAAGGGCGCATCGTAGACCGTGAGCAGCTGGTCTTTCTGTAACCGGCGCAGCACCGGGTACAGGGTGGATTCGCTTAGCTCCAGCGTGTGGGTGACCTGTTGGGTGATCTTGTAGCCGTAGGTACCTTCCGGCTCCTGCGCCACCACGGACAGCACAATGGCATCCAGCAGCGCGGCACTGATGGGAAAACTCATGTGGGAACAGCCTCCTTTCAGTATGGTGTGTTTCTATAATATTATATATCATATAATATTGCATAAGTCAATAGGGAATTTGCCCTCTCAGGCGCTCCCGCGCCAGATTCCCCCTTTTGTCACCTGCGGTGACATCTTCCCCCGGAGCGGGGGAAGTCTTTCCTCTCAGGGAGAGCCAAGCCGTAAAGTTTATCACTAAAGTATTAGGAGAAATGAGAAGGCTTCCGACAGTGCTCTTGGCTCTCCCTTTGGGAGAGCTGGCAAAGCCGTAGGCTTTGACTGAGAGGGCGCTGGCGGGCTAAACTCCCCCAGTCGCCTACGGCGACAGCCCCCTCTGGGATGGGGCCTTTGGCATGGCGGGAAAGTTTCCGGCTAAAGTGCAAAGTGTGCGGGCGCGCCAGAGGCTCCCTCTCCGAGGGAGCTGGCAAAGCCGTCAGGCTTTGACTGAGGGAGTTCGTTCCCAACAAAAAAGCTCCCCCTTTCGGGGGAGCTGGATGCGAACGAAGTGAGCAGACTGAGAGGGTCAAACTTCTCAGTTTTCAGAAGAGATATCCTGTCCAAAATACTTTTCGCTCAGGGTCTTTAAGGTGCCGTCGGCGCGCAGGGCGTCAATGGCAGCGTTCAGCGCGTCCAGATAGGCGGTGTCCTCGCTCTTGAGCACCGGGATGGCCACATGGGAGGCTTCGGCAGTCTGTGCCACCAGCTTGAAGTCTGCGTCCGGGTGGACGTTCAGGTAGTCGTAGAAGGAAACGTCCGCGTTCAGGGTGGCATCAATGCGGCCCGCGGTCAGCAGCTGGATGGTCTCCTCCAGCGTGTCGATGCCCTGCACGGTAGCGCCGTAGCTTTCGGCCAGTTCCATGTAGGTGGAAGCCAGACTGTTGGCGGTGGTCTTGCCCTTCAGGTCCTCAAAGCTGTGGATGTCCTCGTTATCCTTGCGCACTGCCAGTGCAGTGTGGATGTAGCCATAAGGGGTGGTAAAATCGTAGGTCTTGGCGCGTTCCTCGGTCACTTCCACGCCATTGCACACCATGTCGTAGCGGCCTGCGTCCAGACCGGCAAACAGGCTGTCCCAGTCGCTTTCCACATACTCCGGCTCCACGCCCAGCTTTTCGGCAATGGCGCGGGATACCTCCACGTCGTAGCCCACCAGCGTGTCGGAGGCATCGTGGTAGCTCCAGGGCTGCCATGCGCCCTCCAACGCTACCACCAGCTTGCCGCTCTTCTGGATGCTGTCCAGCTTATTCAACGTTGCGGAACTGGCAGTACTGGCGGCGGTGTCCTTGGAAGAGCAGCCGGTCATGGACAGCACCCCGGCTGCGGCCATAACGCCCATCAGAGAAATAAAGGTTCTGCGTTTCATAAGTAAAAATTCCTTTCTGTCGTAAAAAATGCAAAAAGAAGGCACGCTTATTCCGTGTGAGCGATCCTGCGCAGGAAGGCCCGGGTGCGCTCCTCCTTGGGGGATGCAAAGAACTGCTGGGAGGGTGCCTGCTCCACCACCACGCCGTTTTCCATGAACACAGTCTTGGAGGAAACGTTGCGGGCAAAACCCATCTCGTGGGTGACCACCAGCATGGTCATGCCCTCCTCGGCCAGCTGCCGCATCACGCTGAGCACCTCGCCGGTCAGCTCCGGGTCAAGGGCGCTGGTGGGCTCGTCAAAGTAAATGATCTCCGGGTCGGCGGCAAGGGCGCGGGCGATGGCCACCCGCTGCTGCTGCCCGCCGGAAAGCTGGCGGGGGTAGTAGTCGGCGCGGTCGGCAAGGCCTACCTTGGCAAGCATCTTCATGCCGATGGCATCCGCCTGCTCCTTGGGCAGCTTACGCGCCACAATGAGCCCCTCGGTCACGTTCTGCAGGGCGGTCTTGTTGCGGAACAGGTTGTAGTTCTGGAACACAAAGGCCGTCTTTTTGCGCAGCCGCGCAATGTCGGCGCGGCTGGAATGGGCAAGGTCAAAGCTTTCGCCATCAAACACCAGCTGCCCGGCATCGGCAGTTTCCAGAAAGTTCAAACAGCGCAGCAGGGTAGTCTTGCCGGAGCCGGACGGCCCCAGAATGGCCACCACATCGCCCTTTTCCACGGTCAGGTCTACGCCGCGCAGCACGGGCAGCTCGCTGGCGGCCTTCCGCGCACCGGGGCGGTGGAAAAGGCCGGGTTTTGCGTAGGTGCGGAAGGTTTTTTGCACATTGCGGATCTCAAGCATAGCCATAGGTGCGCACCCTCCCTTTTACTGGAAGCCGCGGGCGTTGAGCTGACGTTCCAGCAGCGCCTGCAGCTTGGTGATGACGGTACAGAACAGCAGATACACCACAGCCACCTCGCAGTAGATGGGCAGGAAGATGTAGGTGCGGGCGGCTACCCGCTGTCCGGCCATGAACAGCTCTGCCACCGTGATATTGGACGCCAGCGAGGTGTCCTTGATCATGCCGATGAGGGAGTTGGACAATGCAGGCACGGCGGTGCGGAGCGCCTGCGGCAGCACGATGCGGCGCATGATTTGCCACCAGCTCATGCCCACGCAGTACCCGGCTTCCAGCTGCCCCTGCGGCACGCTTTCCAGCGCACCGCGCATGGTCTCGGCGCAGTAGGCACCCTCGTTGAAGGCAAAGGCGATGACCGCCGCCGGAAAGGCATCCAGCATGATGCCCACGCTGGGCAGACCGTAAAAGATGATGAACAGTTGCACCAGCAGCGGGGTGCCCCGGATGACCCAGATGTAGAACCGGGCGATCTGCCGCAGCACCGGCACATTGGCGTACTGCACCAGCGCCACCGCCACCGCGATGATCATGGCAAAAAAGAAGGAGAGAAGGGTCAGCGGAATGGTCATGGTCAGGCCTGCCGTCAGGATGCGGGGCAGCGCCTCCACCAGCACGCCGACCGTGCGGTTAGATAAAAGTGCTTCAAACATCGGTTTTTCCTCAAAGCTAAAAAATGCACAAGTCGGCAAAGCTTTTGCCGACCAAAGCAGTATATACCTTAAAGTAGGGTCAAAGTCAAGAGACCCGGTCACAAATCCCTACAAAACCTACCAGAATACTATAATAGCATGAAATGCCCCGCAGCGCAAACGGTTTGTACAAAACGTGTGATGTGACCGAAAAATTGCATAAACTTGTTAAATAATTGTGCAATGCGGCAGATGCTTGACGCTGTGGGCGCTTTCGTGTACAATGAACATAACAGTGCGCGGCTGCGGGCTTATGGCCCGGCGCGGCGCAAATCCACCGGATGGGGGCTTTCCCTCTGCCCGGTGCAGACACGGAGGATACGAACGTGAAAAAGTTTAGTATTGGTGTTCTGGGTGCAGGCACCTGGGGCATGGCTCTGGCACGGATGCTGACCGTCAGCGGCAACGATGTGCAGGTGTGGTCGGCTATTGAAGCCGAGGTGGACAACCTTTCCACCACCCGGGTACACCCTAATCTGCCGGGGATGGTCATCCCGCAGGAGCTGCGTTTTACCAAAAGCATAGAGGAAGTGTGCACCGGCAAGGACGTGCTGCTGTTTGCAGTGCCGTCGGTGTTCGTGCGCTCCACGGCGGCCAAGGCGCGGCCCTATATCCGCTCCGGCCAGATCATCGTGGACGTGGCAAAGGGCATTGAGCCCGATACCCTATATACCATGACCGAGATCCTTGCCGACGAGCTGAGCCACGAGAACGGCCCCCGGGCGGTGCGTCTGGTGGCGCTCAGTGGCCCCACCCACGCCGAGGAGGTGGCGCTGGATCTGCCCACCACCATCGTTTCCGCCAGCCCGGATATGGAAGCTGCCGAGGTGGTGCAGGAGGTGTTCAGCAACACCTGTATGCGCGTGTACACCAACTCTGATATCAAGGGCGTGGAGCTGAGCGGTGCCATGAAGAACGTCATCGCGCTGGGCGTTGGCATCTCCACCGGCCTTGGCTACGGCGATAACGCCCGCGCCGCCCTGATCACCCGCGGCATTGCCGAGATCGCCCGGCTGGGCGTGGCGATGGGCTGCAATGTCCAGACCTTTGCGGGTCTGGCAGGCATCGGTGACCTGATCGTCACCGCCACCAGTATGCACAGCCGCAACAACCGTGCCGGTATCCTGATCGGCAAGGGCGAAAGCCCGGAGCAGGCCGTGAAGGAAGTCGGCATGGTGGTGGAGGGCATCAATGCTCTGCCCGCCGCCATGGAACTGGCCGAGAAGTACCATGTGGAAATGCCCATCGCCCAGACGGTGAACGCCATCGTCAAGGAGGGCATGAGCGCCAGCGACGCGCTGCGCAACCTGATGTCCCGCGACCGTAAGAGCGAGATGCCGCAGGGCTATGAGAGCGAGTAAGGCAAGGACACTCGATGCTCTTCCTGATGCAATCTAACGTGCTTTTCAGATTGTTTCTCCTTCTGACTGCTCAGGCTGGTTCCATTCCTGCGGATATTCGCCTTATTTTAGAAAATTGCTATAAAGAGCGCGACTTTGTTCATCCGAACGTCATGCAGTTTTGGCACCTGCAATCAAGTCTCCCCGGAAATAAAACCTGAATAGCATAAAAAGTAGGGAAAAGGCTCTTGGCTTCTGGAATGGAGGCTAAGAGCCTTTTGTGTCTTGTAAGCCGAAAGAGAGTTTGCGATTTCAAGGAACTGATTACAAATAAGCAATTGTGTCTAACTATGTCAAAGGAATGCGCTGGAAAAGTGAAAGCGGCGGCAGGGACATGTATCAGATTTTTATTCGATTTATTGTTCTGTTACTTGCAGCAAGCAGGTGCAATAAATAAGAATCTGAAACCACTCACTAGGCGAGGGAATCGATAAAGATTTTATCGGTGAGTAAAACAAAATGGATGCCTCCCTTTAAGTTCGGGGAAGCATCCATGATGAAAGCCTGAGGATTCAATTTTGAACTGGTATCCAGAAAACGGGGTACATATCAATTTTACAACATCACTGCGCCTGTGCAAGGCAGGCGTCCATGGCGGTAAAGATGGCCTCGCTAGTCATGGTGGCACCGGTTACAGCGTCCACACCGGCGGTGGAGCCGGTCTGTGTCAGCTGCGCAGAAAGCGTCTCAGCGGCTTTGCCGCCCAGCTCCGGGGTCTCGGCAGAAGCGTCCACCTGCACGGCGGTCACCTTGCCGCCGGTCACGGTGACTGTGACAGTCACCTCGCCCATGCAGCCCTGTGCAGCAGAGGTGTAGCTGCCGTCGGTCAGGGGAGCGGCGTTGTCGGCAGCGGGTACGGTGCCGGTGTTGTGGATATACAGGTTCAGCACAATGCCCATCAGCACGGTGGCCACCAGCATGAGCAGGATATTACGGGTCATTTTTGCGGTCATGGTATGGTATCTTCTCCTTGCGGGTGATTATTTTGCGGGCTTGAAGCTGTCACGCAGGGTGACCACACGGTTGTACACGCCGGGGTTCTTGCTGTCCGGGGTAAAGAAGCCGGTGCGCACGAACTGGAACTTTTCGCCGGGCTTTGCGTCCTTCAGGCTCTCTTCCAGCTTGCAGCCGGTGCGTACGGTAACGCTTTCCGGGTTCAGGTAGTCTTTGTAATCGCTGCCCTCGGGGATGCCGTTCATGTTGGCTTCGGTGAACAGCTTGTCGTACAGACGCACCTCGGCGTCCACGCAGTGCGCAGCGCTTACCCAGTGGATGGTGCCCTTGACCTTGCGGCCGTCGGCGGGGTTGCCGTTGCCGGTCTCGAGGTCGGCGGTGCAGTGGATGGCGGCAATGCTGCCATCGGCGTTCTTGTCCACGCCGGTGCACTTGACGATATAAGCACCCATCAGACGCACCTCACCGTTCACGGTCAGGCGCTTGAACTTGGGAGGCGGCACCTCGGCAAAGTCCTCGGCGTCGATCCACAGCTCACGGGTAAAGGCGACCTTGCGGGTGGTGGTATCGTTGGCTTCACGGTTGGGGTTGTTGGCTACGTCAAAGTACTCGGTCTTGTCGGCGGGGTAGTTGTCCACCACCAGCTTGACCGGCTCCAGCACGGCAATGCGGCGCTGTGCGGTCAGATCCAGCTCGCTGCGGATGCAGGCTTCCAGCTGGCGCATATCGATCAGGTTGTCAGACTTGGAGATACCGGCCTCCCGCACGAAAGTGAAGATGGAGGTGGGGGTGTAGCCGCGGCGGCGCAGACCGCACAGGGTGGGCATACGGGGATCGTCCCAGCCGTCCACGATGCCCATCTCCACCAGCTCGCGCAGGTAGCGCTTGCTCATGACCGTGTTGGTCATGTTCAGGCGGGCGAACTCGCGCTGCTTGGGGAACTCGGCACCGAAGATGTTCTCAATGACCCAGTTGTACAGCGGGCGATGGTTCTCGAACTCCAGACTGCACATGCTGTGGGTGATGCCTTCGATGGCGTCCTGAATGGGGTGGGCGAAGTCGTACATGGGGTAGATGCACCACTTGCTGCCCTGACGGTGATGCTCGGCGTACTTGATGCGGTAGATGGCCGGGTCACGCATATTCATATTGGGGCTTGCCAGATCGATCTTGGCACGCAGGGTCTTTTCGCCCTCCTTGAACTCACCGGCACGCATCCGGCGGAACAGGTCGAGGTTCTCCTCCGGGCTGCGGTCGCGCCACGGGGACGGGCGGGAGGGCTTGCCGGCGTCGGAGCCGCGGTACTCGCGCATCTCCTCGCGGGTCAGGTCGTCCACATAAGCCTTGCCCTCGGTGATAAGCTTTTCGGCGTACTCATAGCACTTATCAAAGTAATCGCTGCCGTAGAAGATGCCGCCGTTGGGGTCGGCACCCAGCCAGTGCAGATCTTCGATGATGCTGTTGACATACTCCTCGCCTTCGCGGGCAGGGTTGGTGTCGTCCAGACGCAGGTTGAATTTGCCGCCGTACTGGTTGGCAATGGACCAGTTGATATAAATGGCCTTGGCGCTGCCGATATGCAGATAGCCGTTGGGCTCCGGCGGGAAGCGGGTGTGGATCTGCTGCACCTTGCCCTCGGCAAGGTCGGCGTCGATGATATCTGTCAAAAAATTTTTATCAGCCATATAGGTTCCCCCTGTCAGGGCACGCAATGTGTCCTCTTTTACTCATAATACTATATAATACACTATTTTGCGTTTTTCTTCAAGTAGAGATGCGTGCCACACGGAAATCAATTTTGAGCGATCAAGAACAGATTGCTGAAATGATAGATACCCCTGATACTGGACGCCCAGTGTCAGGGGTATCTTGATAAATTCTTTCCGTTTAAACGAACTTTGGAACTTCCCCGGTCAGCAGCTCCGCCAGCCGGGCGTGACCTTTGCGGGTCAGGTGCATAAAGTCCACCTCGTTGAACTCGCACTCGGCGGCGTCCATAAAGTGCACACCCTGCCGCTCAGCTACGATGCGCAGCTGCTCAGCGACGCCGCGGGATTTTTCCACGCAGCCTGCGCCCATAACGGCATCGTGGAAGCCGTCCTTGATGCAGGGCGGCGCCACCACCAGAATGTTGGGCGCTTTGCCGCCCCAGCAGTCCACGCTCTTGACCTTGAGCAGCAGCCGCTCCATGCCCGCACCGATGCAGGCGGCGTTTGCACCAAAGCGCTCCTTGACGTCATTCGTGCCCAGCATGATGATGAGCAGGTCGATGACCTCGTGGCTCTTGAGCAGGGCGTAGGCTACGCTCAGCGCGTCCATGGACTCATGCAGCGGGTCCACGAACACGGTGGTGCGGCCGGAAAGCCCCTCTTCGGTGACCAGATATTCCTCGCCCAGCGCCTTTTGCAGGCGGCAGGTCCAGCGCTCGTCCTCGTTGAAACGGATGCCGTGGTCGGCGCAGTCGTTGGGGTCGGCGCAATAGCCGTGGGTGTTGGAATCACCCAGACAGAGAATATGCTTTTTCATAACCAAATCACTCCTTTTCCATCGTCTGCCGGAAGTAGTACACAGCGCCCACCATTCCGGCATCGTTGTGCAGCTGCGCGGCGCGGATCTCCAGCCCCTCGGCAAAGGCGGGCATGACTGCGGCCTTTACCTTGGCGGCAATGGGGTCGATGAGCAGCTTCTGCTGGGCAGACACGCCGCCGCCGATCAAAATCAGCTGCGGGTTGAAGATATGCACCATGCCCGCCAGCCCCTGCGCGATCTCGTCCGTCCATGCGTCCAGCAGCTCCAGCACGGTCTCGTTGCCCGCCTCGGCGGCGGCAAAGATGGTGCGGCCATCCTTCCATGCAGGGTCTTTTTCCTGCGCGGCGCGCACAAGGGCGGTGGTGGCGGCGTAGCGCTCCCAGCAGCCCTTTGCGCCGCAGGTGCAGTCCACGCCGTCCAGCGCGTGGGTGCGGTAGTGTCCCAGCTCGCCGCCAAGACCCCGCGCACCCTCCAGCAGACGGCCGCCGGTCAGGATGCCGCCGCCTACGCCGGTGCCCAGTGTCACGCCGATGACGTCCGTATAGCCCTGCGCACCGCCGACCCATACCTCGCCCAGCGTCATGCAGTTGGCGTCGTTGGCTGCCGTGACCGGCAAACCGAAGGTCTTTTCCAGCTCCGCCTTGATGGGTGCGCCGATGTAGTTGGGCAGGTTGCCGCAGGTGCCCGCCACGATGCCCTTGCGGCTGTCGATCTGCCCGGTGGCAGAAACGCCGATGCCCGCAAGGCTTTCCGCCGGAGCGTTCTGCGCGGCAAGGAAGGCTTGTGCGGCTTTGAGCACCGTGGTCAGGATGGGGGTGCGGTAGCCGTCAAAGCTTACGCTCTCCTCGGCTTTGGTCAGTACCGCGCCAGTCTCGTCCACGATGCCCAGCTTGACGGCTGTGCCGCCGATGTCGATACCAAGATAGTGTTTCATAGCAGGCACTCCCCTGTGTTATTTCTTTGCGGCGTTGATGGCACCGGTAAAGCGTGCGGTGATCTCTGCCGGGCGGGTAATGGCACCGCCCACCACCAGCGCAAAGGCACCGGCTTCCAACGCCTTGACCGCCTGCTCCGGGTAGTGGATGTGACCCTCGGCAATGATCTTTGCCGGGCACTCTGCGGACAGCTTGCGGATGAAGTCAAAGTCGATATCGTCAATGCCGGTGGTCTCGGGGGTGTAGCCGCGCATGGTGGTACCCACAAAGTCGGCACCGGCTTCGGCGCAGAGCATGGCGTTTTCAAGGTTATCGCAGTCGGCCATCACCAGCTGCTCGGGGTACTTTGCCTTGATGGCGCGGATGAACTGTGCCGAGGTAGAGCCGTCCGGGCGCAGCGCACCGGTGCCCTGCACGGCAAGGATATCCACCCCGCAGGCCACCAGCTCGTCCACTTCCTTCATGGTGACGGTGATGTACATGGGCGTGCCGGGGTAGTCCTTTTTGATGATGCCGATGACCGGCAGGTCCACCACCTGCTTGATCTGGGTAATGTCCCGCACGGTGTTGGCGCGGATGCCCACAGCCCCGCTCATGGCGGCAGCTTTTGCCATCAGGGGCATCACGCCGCCCTCCTTGGTGTACAGCGGCTCGTGCTCCAGTGCCTGACAGGACACGATCAGCCCGCCCTTGATCTGTGCAAACAGCTTTTCCTTTTCCATGGTCTTACTCCTCCATTCTGATCTTGACGACCGCCTTGCGCACGCTGACGCAGCCGTGCTGTACAAGGCCGGGCTTATGCAGTTCCTCCGGGAAGAACAGTACAAAACGTCCCTCGCCCAGTGCACCGGTCACCACGCTGGCGCTGGCCTGAAAGCCGCAGTCCCCGGTAAATTCCCCGATCTCCGCGCCGGGCAGATTGGTGTAGCCCCAGCCCTCGCTGCCGGTAAGGTCTACTTGTAAATCGGCATAAAGCTTGTGATACTCCGGGTGGTAGCCTGCATCCGGGTGCAGGGGGGCATCCATCAGGTTGATGAATACCTTGTCGCCGTCCACCTCGGTGCGCCCCAGCGGCAGGGCGGCAAGATCGTGGGTAAGCAGATAGTCGATGGCGGTATCCAAGTTGGGGTGCAGTCCCCTGTACCGGCCAAGATGCTGCAGGGTATCGCAGATCATTTGCGTTTCCTCCAATAAAAGAAGCGCCCGCCTCCCCTCTGAAAAAGAGACGGAGAGGGGCGCTTTTATTTTGTTACAGCTTTGCGATGGCGGCTTCGATCATGGCCTGTGCCTCAGCCACGACGGCTTCATCCTCGGGGATCAGGCCGGGCATCGGGGCGCGCACGCTGCCAAGCTCCAGCCCGTACATCCGGCGCAGGATCTCCTTTTGCACGGCATACAGGTTGCCGTGGGCGGAGCACATCTTGTAGATGATGCGGTTGGCTTCGTACTGGATGGCACGGGCCTTTGCGATCTCGCCCTTTTCCAGATGGGCGTTCATAGCCAGATACAGCTCCGGCATCACGGCGTAGGTGCCGCCGATGCCGCCGTCTGCGCCGATGACACGGCCAGAAACAAACTGCTCGTCCGGGCCGTTGAATACCACAAAGTTGCCCTCGCCGCGGGCGGCGATACCGGCATCCTTGAACATCTGGATGTCCTGCGTGGGCATGGAGCTGTTCTTCACGGCTACCACGTTGGGGTTCTTCAGCATCTCGTTCAGCAGGCTCATGGTCAATGCCGTGCCTGCCAGCTGCGGAATATTGTAGATGACGAACTCGGTGTTGGGTGCTGCTGCGGACATATCGTTCCAGTACTTGGCAATGGCGTACTCCGGCAGGTGGAAGTAGATGGGCGGGATGGAGGCAATGGCGTCCACGCCCACGCTCTCGGCGTGGCGCGCCAGCTCCATGCTGTCGGCGGTGTTGTTGCAGCCAACGTGGGCAATGACGGTCAGCTTACCCTTGGCTTCGCTCATCACGGCTTCCAGCACCGTCTTGCGTTCCTCGACGTGCTGGTAGATGCACTCGCCGGAGGAGCCGCCCACATACACGCCCTTGACACCCTTGGCGATCAGGTGGCGGGTCAGTGCCTTGACCCCCTCCACCGAAATGTTGCCCTCTGCGTCATAGCAGGCGTAAAAGGCAGGGATGACACCCTGATATTTTTTGATATCTTTCATGTTTCAAGCCCTTCTTTCTGTAAATTTTAGCCTTTGACCGCACCCATTGCGATGCCCTTGGTGAAGTACTTCTGGAAGATCAGGAAGATAATGATGATCGGCACTGCGGCCAGTGCGGCACCGGCCATGATCAGACCGAAGTCGGTGCTGTTTTCTGCCTGCAGCTTTGCAATGCCCAGCGAGATGGTCAGGTTGCTGGTGCTGGACAGCATGATCAGCTGCATGAAGTAGTCGTTCCAGCTGTTGATGAAGGTAAAGATAGCCAGTGCGCCGATACCGGGCTTGACCATGGGCAGCACGATCTTGACAAAGGTGCGTGCCTCGCTGGCACCATCGATGCGGGCAGCCTCCAGCATTTCGGTGGGGATGCCCTCACTAAACTGCTTCATTAGGAACACGCCGAACGGCCAGCCCACGATGGGGAAGATGACCGCCCAGATGGTATTGTACAGGTTCAGTGCACTCATCTCGCGCAGCAGGGGGATCAGGATGACCTGCTTGGGCAGTGCCATAGCGCACACGATGAGGGTGAACAGCAGCTTGCGGCCCACAAAGCGCTTTTTGGCCAGCGCATAACCGGCCATGGCGGCGGTCAGGCAGGTAAGGATCATGGACATGACTGCCATGAACACGGTGTTGATCATCCAGCGGATGGCAGCGGGCGCCATAGGGCCTACCGAGAAGTAGATGGGCTCGCCGTTGGCGCTGAACTTGGAGCCGAAGGGCACAGCCAGCTGCCACAGCGGGGCACGCTTGCCGGCAAACAGCTTCTGGTAGTTGGTCAGCACCCACTGGCTGGGCCACCACTCGGGGGTAGTGGCGTTGATGGCAGCACCGGTCTTGAAGGAGCCGGTGATGATCCAGTACAGCGGGAAGGCGAACAGCACCGCCATAATGCTGATGAGGATGATCGCCAGAATGGTGTAGGCGCTCATCTTTTTCAGTTTACTGGGATGGCGCTTCAACGGTTTTTGCTTTTTTGCAGCAGTTGCACTCATTGTTCCGCACCTCCTTAATTATCCTTGTTGCCCAGCTTGAACTGGACAGCAGACAGAATGGCGATGATCACCGCCAGCACCACGCCCATGGCGTTGCCGTAGCCATACTTGTACTGTTTGAAGGCGGTGTAGTAGATGTAGAACATAATGGTATCGGTCTTGTGGTTGGGGCCGCCGGAGGTCAGCAGCTGGATCAGTGCAAAGCACTGGAAGGAGTTGATGGTGGTGATGACCAGAATGTACAGGGTGGTGGGCATAATGGCCGGCCACTTGATCTTCCAGAAGCACTGGAAGTCGGTAGCGCCGTCCACCTCGGCAGCTTCCACGATGGACTGATCTACGTTGCCCAGTGCCGAGACGTACAGCACGATGGGCTGACCCACAGAGGTGGTGAGCAGGATCAGGATGATACAGCCCAGTGCGAACCGCTCGTCACCCAGCCAGTTGATGTTTTTGTCCAGAATGCCAAGGCTCTTGCCCAGATAGTTAAAGATGCCGTAGTAGTTGTTGTACATCCACTTCCACACCACGGTAACGGCGACCGAGCCGGTGACCACGGGCAGGTAGAACACGCAGCGGAAAAGGCTTGTCGCCCACTCCGGCAGGTCCACGATGGCGGAGGACACCCACAGCGAGAAGATGCAGGTGATGGGCACCGACATGATGACGATGACGAAGGTGTTCTTTAATGCACCAAGGAAGATGGGGTCCGCAAACAGGGTCTTGTAGTTTGCCAGACCCACAAAGATATCCGCGCGGTTCATGGTGGAGTCAAAGAAACTGGTCACCACGCAGAGGATCATGGGGTAGATGACGAAGCCCAGAAAGAAGATCAGGCTGGGCAGCAGGAAGCAGTAGGAGGCGAAGGTTTCGCGCCGTACCAGCGCACTGCTGCGTTTGGGCTCTTTCATTGCCGTCTTTGCAGCCAAGAGGATCACCAAACCTTTCGTTTGAGAGTGTTTTTCCGTAAAAAGACCCCTCCCTCACCCGGAGGAAGGGGCCTTGCGGTTCAGCTGTGATATAGTTCAAAGAAACAAGCGCTTATGCCTCGGCAGCAGCGGCTGCGTTTGCGTTGTCCACAAAGGTCTTGACGGCAGTCTCGACGGCTTCGCCGGAGCCCACGCGCTGCAGCATATTCCACCACTCGGTGCGGGCAGTGGTCCAGCCCGGGGTGATCTGGTAGTAGTCGCCCAGATAGCCCATGAACTTGCTGTACTCGCTCATGACCTCGTTGCCTGCGTAGATGTCGCCCACGCTGGTGCGGACGGGGAAGTAGGTGGAAGCCAGCACGCTGTCCTTGACCTGAGAGGGGTCGGCAGCGATGAACTCGATAAAGGTCTTTGCAGCCTTGATCTTGGCCTCGTCGCCGTTATCAAAGATGCCGAAGCCCCAGATGCCGCCGCACAGCTTCGGGTCGCCGCTTTCGGTGGGGAATGCCATGGGGAAGATCTCGTCGCCGCTGATGGTCTGGCCTGCGGCAGCGGTGTCAGCGTTCAGCTGCTGTGCAATGTTCCAGCAGAAAGCCATCTGCAGGGTGCCGTTGCGGAACAGGGTGATCTCCTCGCCGCCGTTGATGGAGGGATCGAAGTTGACGCCCTTTGCATCGTACAGAGCCTGAATGGCCTTGATGTTCTCGGCAGAGTCGGCAGTGTACTTGGTGTGGGCTGCATCGGTAAAGGTGCCGCCGTACATATTGTTGATGATGGCGCGGGTGCCCTGGTCGCCGCCCTGACCGCTGCAGTAGATGGCTGCCACGTTCTCGTAGCCGCCCTTGTACAGTGCGTCCACGGTCTTCAGGAAGCCGTCAGTGCTCCAGGTGTGCTTGTCGGTGTCGATGTACTGGTCAGCGCCCACTTCCTTGACCTTGGTCATGTTCACGGCCATGCAGTGTGCGGTCATGCACAGGGGATACTCGTAGTAGTCGCCCTTCTCGTTGTGGCAGGCAGACTCCACAGAAGCGTAGATGTCCTTCTTGGCATCGTCGGTCCACAGATCGTTCAGCGGAGCCATAACGCCCTTGGCGCCCCAGTTGGCCACCAGACGCTCGGGACCTTCCATGACCAGATCGGGTGCGCTGCCGCCCTCGATGGCGGTATTCACCTGATCGTCACCGTTGGTGTAATCCAGATACTCCACGGTCACCTTGATGTCGGGGTGCTTTGCGTTGAAGCTGGAGATCAGGTTCTGGACGGTATCGTCATTGCCCCAGCCGCCGATGGGGTATGTCCACAGCTTGATGCTTGCGCCGGTGCTGGCAGTGCTTGCAGCAGCAGAGGAAGCGGTGGAGGAAGCAGCAGTGCTGCTGGAGGAGGAACCGCCGCAGGCGGCCAGTGCACCGGCAGCGCCCAGAATACCGGCAGCCTTCAGGAACGAACGGCGGGAAATGCAGTTTTTCATGGTAGATTCTCCTTGTTCATCTTCTTCGACCCATCGGTGGATCGTGCTCCGTTTTGCTCGTAGCGGCTGCTCGTGTCCGCAGCCGTTGTTTGTAGCCTAATTATAGAAAATTGTTTTCATTTTGTCTATTCGTTCTTTTCATAAATTTTCATTTTTAAACCCAGCAAGCTGCACAAAATTGTGAGATATCAGAAAAAACACAATGATTTTGTGAACTTTACTTGTCAAAATAGTTACAAAGTGGTACACTTCTCACTGTCGTACTGAAAATCACTTTCATAGCTAAAATTGCAAAAATGAAAAGCATTTTCATAATTTGAAGCGTTTTTTCCGCCAAAACTGTGCCCTCTGCACAGAACCGACGGACAAAATGTGTTCATTACGCCTCTTGCACAGCGGCGCGGTTTCTCTTATACTTTTATATAAGAAGGTAAGCACCAAAACGGCACCGGAGCACTACCGGTGCCCGAGTGAGGAGAAGGAAGAATGTCTACGAATTTTTGGGAGCTGCTGCAGCAGCATCAGGGCGACCTGACAAAATCCGGCCGCACGGTGGCCGAATATCTGGTGCAGCACGCTGCGGAGGCACAGTATCTGTCCATATCGTCGCTGGCCAGAGAGTGTCAGGTGGCCGAGGCCACGGTGTTCCGGTTCTGCCGGGCGCTGGGCTTTGAGGGCTACCACGAAATGCGCATTGCGCTGGCGCAGGCCAATGCCACCGGTGTGCTGGTGAACCAGCAGGAGCCCGCCCCGGACGCTGACACCGCAACCCTGTGCGAGCACGCCTCGGCGCTGTTCATGACCGCCATCAACGGCACCCAGAACGCCCTTTCGCCGCAGGCGGTGGAGCAGGCCGTGGCGCTGCTGCATAGCGCCCGGCAGGTGTTCTGCATGGGACAGGGCGGCAGCATGGCCGCTGCCAACGAGATCTGTGCCCGGTTCGCTTGCATCACCAACAAGTTCCGCACCGTTGCCGACAGCCATATGCAGGTGATGGCTGCCAGCCTGATGACCGAGCAGGATGTGGTGCTGTTCGTCTCCTACTCCGGCGCTACCCGTGACCTGATGGAGACCCTACGCACCGCCAAGGCCAATGGCGCAAAGATCATCCTGATCACCCACTACGAGGACTCCCCCGGTGCAAAGCTGGCAGACATCGTGCTGCTGTGCGGCGCGCAGGAAAGCCCGCTGGATTCCGGCAGCATCCCCATCAAGGTGGCGGTGTTGTATGTGGCCGAGGTGCTGGTGCTGCGGTATATTCTGGACGACAAGCCCGGCAGCACTGAGGCGCAGGAGCGCACCACCGAGGCACTGGCTGTAAAGATGCTTTGAGCAGTGGGTTTTAGAAAAATAGTGTGTGAGCTGCTTTCATCTATGATATGAACCAAATGAAAAATCTGATGGGCGACGTCCCTTGACTTCAGCCCCTGCGGGGAGTATACTCCGTGGCAGTGAAATATTCGGCTATGACGAGAAAGAGTACCCGGAAAGAATGCTGCAGAGAGCTGCCGGCTGGTGCAAGGCAGTGCAGGGCGTCCGTGGGAAGATCCTCTCCGAGCTTTCCTGCTGAATGGGCGGTGTATACGCCCCAGTAAGTGGGAACGGCAGGCTCCCGTTATCACGAGCCGCGCATTGTTGGATGCGCACTGAGGGGCCGGGCTTTGCACCGGCAATAAGAGTGGTACCGCAGAGGATTTATGCGCCTTTGTCTCTTACGAACCGTAAGGGACAAAGGCGTTTTTGTTTGCGGGAAAGCCATTTCCCGGATGTTTCATTGCCTTTACATCCGCAAAAATAAGTGTTTAGGAAAAAGGAGTATCATCATGAAAGCATTGGAAAAAGTAAGCGATTTCGTAGGCAAGTACATGGCCGTCATTGTCATTGTGGTGGCGGCACTGGCGCTGCTGTTCCCCGGCACCTTCAGCGTGGTAAAGACCGCGTGGGTCAACACCCTGCTGGGCATCGTCATGTTCGGTATGGGTCTTACCTTAAAGCCGGAGGACTTCAAGGTGGTGTTCAGCCGCCCGAAGGACGTGATCATCGGCTGCATTGCACAGTTCACCCTGATGCCCTTCCTTGCATGGGCGCTGACGCAGGTGTTCCACCTGCCCACCGAGCTTGCCATCGGCGTCATCCTTGTGGGCACCTGCCCCGGTGGCACCTCTTCTAACGTGATGACCTATCTGTCCAAGGGCGACGTTGCACTGTCCGTTGGTATGACTGCTGTTTCTACTGTGCTGGCACCCTTTCTAACCCCGCTGCTCACCCTGCTGTATGCCGGCCAGCGCGTGGATGTGAACCCTGTAAATATGTTCCTGTCCATCGTCAAGGTGGTGCTGGTTCCCATCGCACTGGGCTTTGTGGTCAACCACTTCTTCCATGCCTTCACGCAGAATGCCGTACGTGTGCTGCCGCTGATCTCCACCACCGCCATCGTGCTCATCATCTGCGCTGTTGTGTCTGCAAACTCCGCTAAGATCATGACCAGTGGTCTGCTGATCCTTGCCGTGGTCATCCTGCACAACCTGCTGGGCTACCTCACCGGCTTTGGCGTGGGCAAGCTGCTGAAGCTGGATTCCACCAAGTGCCGCGCAATCTCCATCGAGGTGGGTATGCAGAACTCTGGTCTGGCCACCTCGCTGGCCGCTGCCCACTTTGCACAGTATCCGCTGGCGACCATTCCTGGCGCTGTGTTCTCGGTGTGGCATAACATTTCCGGTGCCGTTCTTGCAAACTTCTTTGCCCGCACCGCAGAGAAGAAGGACTGATTTTTATACCAATAATGTGCGGAACAGATTCCGTATGCAAAACAGGCTCCTGCAAGCGTTCAAGCGCTCGCAGGAGCCTGTTAGTGTTTCTGTGACCAGAGCGCACAAGATGGATCTTCGTTCTCACCGCAATATGAGGCAACGTCAGGGTCAGGTGCTTTTTTCAAAATATTTCCTTCCTGTTGGAATAACAGGTACTCCTGATTGCGGCAGGGCTTCTCCTTCCCTCGCCAGAGCCTTTGCTTTGACGGGAGTTTTTGTGCCCGAATTTTTACAAAAAATTCACTTTGGCAGGGTTGCCGCCGCATACCGGATGTGCTATGATGAAGTGCAAAATTTCAAGCGGAGCGATAAATTTTGATTTGTCGAACTCGCGGAATCAGGAGGAACTACCATGCAGAAGAATTATGTGCAGGAAATTCTGAGCATCATTCACAGCGGTCTGCCCAAGGCAGAGCTGGCCGAAAAACTGTCTGATTACCATGAAAAGGATCTGGCGGATGCGTTGGAAGCACTGACCCCCGCCGAACGTCAGTCGCTCTATTCCATTCTGGGCGTAGATACCGTTGCTGAGATCTTTACCTATCTGGACGATGCCGAGCCGTACCTGAAGGAGCTGCCCAGCCATGAGGCCGCAAAGGTCATTTCCAACATGGACTCGGATGATGCGGTGGACGCACTGGAAGACCTTGACGATACCGATAAGAACGAAATCGTCAACAAGCTAGACAAAGACTCGGTTGAAGATGTGAAGATGCTGCTCTCTTATGACGAGGATGAGATCGGCAGCAGAATGACGACCAACTACATCTCTATCAAAAACGATATGACTATCCGGCAGGCGATGAGCGAGCTGGTAAAGCAGGCCGGAGAAAACGATAATATCTCCACGCTGTATGTGGTGGACGAAAACGAGCACTTCTATGGTGCGATCGACCTGAAAGACCTCATCATTGCACGTGCAGAGGAAAGTCTGGAAAGTCTGATCGTCCGCTCTTATCCCTACGTCACAGACCGGGAGCAGATCAGCGATTGTATCGACCGCATTGTGGACTACGCGGAGCGCAGCCTGCCGGTGCTGAACGATGCCGGCAAGCTGGTGGGCATCATCACATCGTCCGATGTGGTCGAGCTGGTCGACGATGAGATGGGCGATGATTACGCAAAGCTGGGCGGTCTGACCGGCGAGGAGGATCTGAACGAAAGCGTTTTTGAAAGCGTGAAAAAGCGTCTCCCGTGGCTGATCGCTTTGCTGTTCCTCGGGATGCTGGTCTCCTCGGTCGTCGGCGCGTTTGAATCAGTGGTGGCGGTGTTGCCGGTCGTCATCTGCTTCCAGTCGATGGTGCTGGATATGGCCGGTAATGTCGGCACGCAGTCGCTGGCTGTGACCATCCGTGTGCTGGTGGACGAAAACCTGACTCTTTCCAAAAAGCTGCAGCTGCTCTGGAAGGAGACCCGCGTGGGTCTGTTGAACGGTGCCATTCTGGCTGTGATGGCCTTGGGCTTTCTGGGCTGCTACATCCACTTTTTCAAGGGCTACGTCTGGACCTCAGCCTTTTTGCTGTCCGGCTGCGTCGGACTGTCGCTGATCGTGTCCATGGTCATTTCCAGTCTGGTGGGCACGCTGATTCCGATGCTGTTCCACAAGATCCATATCGACCCAGCGGTCGCTTCCGGCCCGCTGATCACCACGATCAACGATCTGGTGGCTGTTGTGGTCTACTATGGCCTTGCAATGGTCGTGCTGATCGACCTGTTCCACCTTGCATGATAAAAGAAAACAGGAGCTGGTGCACCAAATGTGATGTGCCAGTTCCTGTTTTTTTTGTGCAGAGCCTCAATGAGAATGTTCCTTGCAGCTGCCTGACAGATGACACAAAAATCATAGCAAATTTTTGGCGTAGGTTATGCGTTTAACCTTTGCGGATGAGCGGATTCTGTTGTACGATAGAACCAGAACAGCAACGGAAAGAAGGCGCAGAGATGGAACAGTCTCGGGTCCGCATTGTGGATATTGCGGAGACATTGGGGCTCAGTACTGCCACCGTCTCCAACGTGATCCACGGCAAGACGGAAAAGCTCTCGGGAGAGACAGTGAAACGGGTGCAGCAGGAGCTGGAACGGACAGGATATATCCCCAACATGGCAGGCATTCTGCTGGCACGCAACAATTCCAAGATCATTGGCTTTGACGATACGCTGGCAAGCCGGGAAAGTATTCCCGCCCTGACAACCATTCATCAGGATGCCGCGCTCCGGGCAAGGACTGCCATCCGCTGCCTTGAAGCCCTGCGGGACGGCGCGCCCTGCGACAGCGGCATCGTTCTTCCGGTGGAGCTGGTGGAAAGAGAAAGTACGAGGAAAATATTATGTCAGACTTTATGAGGACCCTGTGCAAAATTGCTGTTCCGGTCACCCTGCAGGGGATGCTGCAGGCTTCCTTTTCCATCGTGGATCAGATCATGATCGGGCAGTTGGGAGAAACAAGCATTGCCGCCGTGGGGCTATGTGGTAATTTTACTCTTATTTTTTCTGTGATGTCGGGCGCAGTCGGCACGGTTGCCGGTATTCTGATCGCGCAGTTTCTGGGTGCGGAGAAGCACACCGAGGCGTGGCGCAGCTTGGATGTGAGCCTTGTCTGCGGGGGCGTGCTGGCAGTGCTGTTCCTGCTGGCGGCAGGGGGCTTCCCGGCGCAGGTTTTGGGACTTTATACGGCAGATGAAAGAATCTGCCGCACCGGGGCGGGGTACTTCCACATTGTGGCATTCACCTATATTCCCATGGCTGTCAGCACAGTCCTGTCCGCGTGGCTGCGCTGCAAGGAACACGCCGCCATCCCCTTTCTGGCAAGCCTTGGTGCAGTGGCGGCGAACACCGGGCTGAACTATCTGCTGATCTTCGGAAAACTGGGTGCCCCTGCTATGGGCGTTACCGGTGCCGCCATCGCCACGCTGGTTTCCCAGTTTTTGAACCTGCTTTTGATTTTGACCGGCTTTGCAGTCTGCCTTCAAAAAGAGAGGGAACAGCCCATCTGGTCCTTGCGGTTTGAAACGCTCACCCTGCGGGCGTATGGAGGAATGATCCTGCCTATCCTTGTCAGCGAGTTTCTGTGGAGTCTGGGACAGAACGTGGAATCTGCGGTGTATGGGCATCTGGGCACTGCAAGTCTTGCCGCCTACACCCTTACCAGCCCGCTTCAAGGGCTGATCATCGGGGCTTTGAGCGGCCTGTCCGCAGCCGCCGGGGTGATGGTGGGCAAGCAGCTGGGCAGAAAAGATTATGCTGCCGCCTACGCAGAATCCCGAAAACTCATGGCGGCAGGGCTGGTAGGCTCAGTGGCAGTATCGGTGCTGATGCTCTTGCTGGCGGGGCCTTATACCGGCTGGTACCGCGTGGCGCCCGGCGTAAAAAGGCTGGGGAAATTGTTGCTGGTGGTCTTTGCACTGTACGCACCCGTCAAGGTGGAAAACATGATCCTTGGCGGCGGCATCCTGCGCAGCGGCGGCAGGACGAAGATCATTCTGGTCATCGATTGTCTGGGAACATGGTGCGTCGGAATCCCCTTGTGTCTGCTGGCTGCCTATGGGCTGCGGTGGGGCATCGTGGGTGTGTATGCCATGCTCAACGCAGAGGAAGTGTTCCGGCTGGTTTTGTCCCTTGTGATGTTCCGAAGGCGCAGCTGGATGGTCAGCCTGTCAGAAGATCAGGAACAGAATCGTCCACTTTAGCAATAGCGCGGCAAATCGTATCTGTCCATACAAACAAAAAGCTGCCGCACGGAAATGTGCAGCAGCCTATAAGAAAATGAAGGAGAAACGCGGTTTAAGGAACGATTACTTACCCAGATGCCAGATGTCCCGGTCGTACTCGGCAATGGTGCGGTCAGAGGAGAACATACCCGCCTTGGCAATGTTCACAAGGCACTTGCGCCGCCAGCCCATGGGGTCGCAGGCGTAATCGCTGAGGGCCTGTCCCTTGCGCACAACGTAGGCGTTGAAGTCCGGCAGGGTCTGGAACCAATCCTTATGGATCAGCTCGTCGTGCAGGCGGGTCAGGTTTTCGGCATGACCGGCGGCCAGCATCTCCGGCCCGGTGAGGAAGCTGATGGCGCGGCGGATGTTGGCATCGCCCTCCACCCACTGGGCGGGGTCGTAATCGCCCACGGCGTAGCGGTGGATGACCTGATCGGAGGTCTGACCGAAGATATAGATGTTCTCTTCGCCCACCTGCTGGCTGATCTCCACGTTGGCACCGTCCATGGTGCCCAGCGTCAGCGCACCGTTCAGCATGAACTTCATGTTGCCGGTGCCGGAAGCTTCCTTGGAAGCAAGGCTGATCTGCTCAGAAAGGTCGCAGGCCGGGATCAGCTTTTCGGCGGCGGTGACGTTGTAGTTCTCCACAAACACCACCTGCAGCCACTTGGACACCTCCGGGTCTGCGGCAATGACCTTGGAGAGGGTCAGCAGCGCATGGATGATGTCTTTGGCAATGGTGTAGGCGGGCGCGGCCTTCGCGCCGAAGATGCTCACCAGCGGAGCGGCGGGCAGGTGCCCGGCCTTGATCTCGTAGTACTGGTGGATGAGGTACAGCAGGTTGAGCTGCTGGCGCTTATACTCGTGCAGGCGCTTGGACTGGATATCGAACACGGCATCGGTGTTCACGCTCACCTTCTGGGTGTGCAGCAGCCAGTCGGCCAGCGCTTCCTTGTTGGCCTTTTTCACGGCGGTCAGCTCATTCAGCACCGTCTCGTCATCGGCAAAGGCCAGCAGCTTTTCCAGCTCCGCGGCGTCCTTGCGGAAGCCGGAGCCAATGTGCTTTTCCAGCGCGGCGGTCAGGCGCGGGTCGCACTCCAGCAGCCAGCGGCGGAAGGTGATGCCGTTGGTCTTGTTGTTGAACTTTTCCG